>ERZ808267.142-NODE-142-length-29625-cov-3.569158_pt1 | contig 29625 bp, 30 predicted proteins | sample MGYA00521241_ERZ808267 | MGnify/ENA primary metagenome ERZ808267 (study PRJEB31516, sample SAMN03275592) | gut metagenome | biome: mammalia-associated habitat; material: feces | host: Papio cynocephalus | place: Kenya | collected 2012-07-19 ...
TTGTTGTCGCCCATCTCGCCCTCGATCTCAGCCTTCGGGGTCAGGGCGGCCACTGAGTCGACCACCACGATGTCGATCGCTCCCGAACGGATCAGGTTGTCGGCGATCTCAAGAGCCTGCTCGCCGTTGTCAGGCTGAGAGATGAGCAAAGTCTCGAGATTCACCCCGAGAGCCTTCGCGTAAGTTCTGTCGAATGCGTGCTCCGCGTCGATCATCGCCGCGATGCCGCCCTGTTTCTGCGCCTCGGCGATCGCATGGATCGCCAGAGTGGTCTTGCCGCTGGATTCCGGACCGTAGATCTCCACGATCCTTCCGCGCGGATAACCTCCGATCCCGAGCGCATGGTCAAGCGCGACGGAACCGCTCGGAATGACCTGCACGTCCCATTGTGGCTGTTCTCCCAGCTTCATGATCGTTCCTTTCCCGTAGTCTTTCTCAATCTTGTCGATCGTGGCCTGCAGCGCCTTAAGTTTTGCAGCACCTGCGTCTGTGGCCTTAGCCTCTACCTCTTTTGCCATAATGATGTAAAATAATTGTTAGTAGTTTTGGGCGAAAAGATGTCGCCTTTGTGACAAAGATAAGAATTTACGTCCAATCCGGTGTTATTTTTCATTAATTTTGTAGTAGAAAAACAAACGAGATAATTATGCGTGAGCAATTGCTGGGTAAGACCCCAGATGAACTGAAGGAAATAGCGTTGAAAGTCGGTCTGCCTGCCTTCACGGGCAAGCAGATTTCTGGTTGGTTGTACGGACGTAAGGTTAGGAGCATAGACGAGATGACCAACATCTCAAAGATAGGACGCGAGAGACTTAAAGAGGAATATTCACTTGGCGTGACTGTGCCTTCGACTTGCCAGATCTCTTCCGACGGGACGAAGAAATACCTTTTCCCCATAGGAGATGGCAATGCTGTTGAGGCGGTGATGATTCCCGATGACGACAGAAAAACCTTATGTGTGTCATCACAGGCTGGTTGCCGCATGGGCTGCCGTTTCTGCATGACCGGAAGGCAAGGCTTCCATGGCAACCTCACTACGGATCAGATTCTTTCGCAATTCATCGGCATCGATGAGGCTAGCGAATTGACAAACGCTGTGTTCATGGGAATGGGAGAGCCGTTGGACAACTTTGGCAATGTGATGAAAGCTATAGAAGTACTGACGGCAGACTGGGGATTTGGATGGAGCCCTAAGCGGATCACCCTCTCGACGATAGGTCTACTCCCGAACTTGAAGAAGTATCTCGATTCAACGCGCTGCCACCTTGCTGTCAGCCTTCACAATCCTTTCCCTGACGAAAGGGCGGAGATGATGCCGGTTCAAAAGGCTTGGCCGGTTCAGGATGTGATCGACATGATTCGTGAATATGATTTCTCAGGTCAACGGAGAGTGAGTTTTGAATATACCATGTTCGCTGGCCTGAATGATGACAAGCGACATGCGGATGCCCTAATCAGGCTTCTCCGTGGATTAGAATGCAGGGTCAACCTGATTCGTTTCCACAAGATTCCTGACGCACCTTTTGAGTCTTCACCGCAGATCATGATGGAAAACTTTAGGGATAGGCTTTCTAATCACGGAATTACTTGTACGATAAGGGCTTCCAGAGGTGAAGACATCCTGGCAGCTTGCGGAATGTTGGCAGGTGAGCATAGGAAAAACTGATTTATCAATATAATAACAAATGACTATGGGAACGAGAATATTCAGAATAGTAGCATCGTTGGCCGTGATGGCTATCATGTTGCCGACAGTGTCCGCACAACCTCAGCACTCAGTTCTGGATGAGAAGCGCGAAGCAGTAGATCTAAGAGTTGAGAAGATTAGACATAAACTAGATTCAATAAGGAACGTCAGACATCGTCCGACCGTGGCTCTTGTACTTAGTGGAGGTGGTGCCAAGGGGGCGGCACATGTTGGGGTCATCAAGTACCTTGAGTCAATAGGAATGCCGATTGACATCGTGATGGGAACAAGTATGGGTGGCTTGGTAGGTGGCATCTATGCGCTTGGTTATGATGCGGATCATCTAGACTCAATCATCCGCAACATTGATTGGGACATGGCCTTGAGTGACAAGGTACCTAGGGACTATCTGTCATATTCATCTATTAAATATAAGGAGAAATATGCCCTGTCCTTCCCATTCCTTTATGACAAGAATGAGTACTTACATATGAAGGGTGCTGACCAAGACTATATGCGTAGGGCGGATGACATCCATTTCGGAGCTGGACAGGCCGATGCTACAAGCATGGTGAAGGACAACCTTTTGGGTAGTCTTCCTTCTGGAATGGTCTATGGACAGAATGTCAACAACATCCTTAGCTCTCTTTCAGTTGGTTATCAGGATGTAATTGATTTTTATGACCTTCCGATTCCGTTTTTGTGCGTGGCCACTGATTTGGTGTCAGGAACTGCTAAGATCTGGACGAAAGGCAAACTTAATACCGCGCTCCGTTCCACTATGTCGATTCCTGGCCTTTTTGCACCTGTCAGGGTTGACGGAATGGTCTTGGTTGACGGTGGCATGAGAAACAATTATCCAACGGACCTAGCTAAAAAAGTCGGTGCAGACATCGTGATTGGAGTCAATCTTTCAGATGGCTATAAGAACTACAATCAGATCAACAATCTGGCCGACATCATCAACACAGGAATTGACATGCTCGGACGTTCGTCTTTCGAGTCCAATGTGGACATACCGGATGTGAACATCAAGCCGGATCTGCATGAGTATAACATGCTCAGTTTTGACACAAACAGCATAGACACCATCATCAACCGTGGCTATCAGGCAGCCATGGCTGTGGCCGACAAACTGGATTCAGTAAAGGCAGTGGTTGGTGCAGACAAGACGGTTCTCAGGAATGATCCGGCTCAGGACATCCGGCTCAGGAAAGTACTTGTCTCAGGAGTTGAAATTACCGGTGTGGACGACAACGAGAGCCTTTACCTAATGAAAAAGATTAAGGTGGGCGCTGGTGCCAGGATGGGCAACGAGGAGATTGAGGATGCTGTGGCCACAATCTTTGGAACCAATGCTTTTGACTATGTGAACTATGAACTTGTCGGGGACGAGGAACCTTACCGTCTGAAATTTAACTGTAAGCGCGGCCCTGTCTGCCAGCTAGGTCTCGGAGGCCGTTTCGACACAGAAGAAATTGTGTCCGTGCTGATCAACTTGGGTTGGGGTGTTCACAAGATTCAAGGGTCTTCTCTTGACTTCACGGGGAAGGTCGGTACTAACCCTAATGCTAATGTGACATATTCATACATCTCTCCTAAGGGGCTATCGTTCAATGTGATGGCTGGAGTACGCTATACTGACAGAAATACTTTTAGCATTGGTGACAACCGTTTCAGGATTAACTTCTTGGATGTGCGTCAGGAGATTTATCTATCTAATTTCAAATGGTCAACGTTTTTTCTTAAGACCGGATTCAGAAACGACTACTACAATGTCAGTTCTCTGATGGCCGAACAAGCTTTCGGTGACTATGACGTCAACCAACTCTCCAACGACTACGTGACTTTTTTCTTTGATGCTCGCAAGGATTCCTTTGACAACGGCTACATTCCGACAAAAGGAAAGTCCGTTGGATTTACCTACGAATGGGTGTTTGGCGGTGGACCTAACAAATTCAACAATTTCCATTCTTTCCAGTTTGATGTCAAGAAGGTTTTCGGTGGGGATTCATTTGCATTCATTCCTTCTTTGGATCTGAGGTATCTCCTTGGAGAGGAAGTCCCGGTTCCATTCACCAACACGATTGGTGGAAGCATGGCCGGGCGCTACTTGGACCAGCAGATTCCGTTTATAGGCATCAATAATGCTGCTGCCATGCAGAAAATTCTGACAGTTGCGAGGGCTGATTGTAGGGTTAAGTTGATGAAGAACAATTACTTGTCTATGATTGCAAACTATGTTGCATCGTGTGATGAGTTATCCTCTGTCAAAAAATGGAAGACAGAAGTCAGGGACTATTTCGGATGTGGACTTCAGTACACCTACAATTCGATTATTGGTCCTGTGAGCGCGAATATTCATTGGTCTGACTATACCCACAATGTTGGTTTTTACTTTAGTATAGGCTATGATTTCTAGCGGTATGGATGAATATGTAAAAGTGCTTGACAAGTTGCAGGCTCAGTGCGTAAAGAGGGAGTATTGCCGCTCTGACATATTCAGAAAAGCTCTTTTGGCCTTTGAGGGCGACAAGGAGTCGGCTGAAAGAGTGGTCTCGGCCCTTGTGGAAGATCGGTTTGTCGATGATGCTCGCTATGCTGCGGCTTTTTCGAGGGAAAAGTCTCGCCTTTCGGGATGGGGACCAGCGAAGATCTCTTTCGCCTTGAGTGGCAAGGGAATATCCAAGGATGTCATCTCCACAGCGTTAAAAGAAATAGATTCAGATGAAGCTGACCGTAAGATGCTGTCTGTCCTAGAGACTAAGTACCGTGTTTTGCAGGGCGATCCTCAAGAGAAGTTCAAGCTTATCAAATTCGGTCTCACAAGAGGGTACGATTATGACAAGATCGCACCTGCCGTGGATGAGATTTTAAAGAAGAATAGTTAAATTTGCATGATGTGAGCCAATAGAATGGTCTTTATGACGTGCCTTGGCGAGAAAGTCGAACTTAATTCAAAGAATATGAATGCAATAGTAAAAACCGAATTCAATCTGCCGGGACAGGTTGGAAAGTATGTCGGTAAGGTCCGTGATGTGTACGACATTGACGGGCAGTATCTCGTGATGGTGGTAACAGACAGAATCTCTGCTTTTGATGTGGTTTTGCCGGAAGGAATCCCTTACAAAGGTCAGGTCCTGAATCGCATTGCAGCCAAGTTCTTGGATGCAACTTCGGACATCCTTCCAAACTGGAAAGTAGCCGTTCCGGATCCTGCTGTCACCATTGGACACAAGTGTGAGCCTTTCAAGGTGGAGATGGTCATCCGTGGCTATCTTGCTGGTCATGCATGGAGAGAGTATAAGGCTGGGAAAAGGACAATTTGCGGTGTTGCCATGCCGGACGGCATGGTAGAGAACCAAAAATTCCCTGAGCCGCTTGTGACTCCGACCTCAAAGGCTGCCGAGGGTCACGATGAGGACATCTCCAAGGAAGAGATTATCGCTCAGGGACTTGTGGGCCGTGAGGATTACGAAAAGTTGGAAGCTTACACAAGAGCTCTTTATCAGAGAGGTTGCGAGATTGCTGCTAAGCATGGTTTGATCTTGGTGGACACTAAGTACGAGTTCGGAAAGAAAGACGGACAGATCTACCTCATGGACGAGATTCACACTCCGGATTCTTCGCGTTACTTCTATTCCGAGGGTTACGAAGAAAGGCTTGCCAATGGCGAGCATCAGAGGCAGCTTTCCAAGGAGTTTGTCCGTGAGTGGCTGATGGCCAACGGATTCCAGGGACAGGAGGGGCAGAAAGTCCCTGAGATGACTCCTGAGGTTGTGGCTGGGATCTCTGACCGCTACATCGAACTCTACGAGCACATCACCGGAGATAAGTTTGAGAAAACTGAATATTCCGCTGACAGCATCGAGTCCAACGTCAAGGCTTGCCTTGAGGGTCTGAAATAAGAAAACCGCTTAGTCACTTCGACAAGCTCAGTGACCGATCTGTTGTGGACCCTGAGCTTGTTGAAGGGTCTTGAAACAATGGACGGCCTGAAACGAATATACGCCCGCAACTGCGAGGTTCGAAGGATTGATAGGACGGTCGCTGAACCGTTTCTTCAATCCTTTCACCGTTTGGGCTACACCCGTTGCCGTCATCTCTACGGCTTGTTCGTGAACCGAGGCGGGGATATTCCTTTGGGAACCATGGTAGCTGTCGCTGGTTTTTCGGCTCCGAGAATATGGCGGAAAGGAGAACGTGAAGTTCGCTCCTGCGAGTGGATTCGTTACGCCTCATTGGAAGGCGTGGGAGTGGACGGAGGAATGGGCAAACTTCTGAAAGCCTTCATAGATGATGTGAGGCCAGACGATGTGATGAGCTATGCTGATGCCTCATGGTCCGTTGGCGGAGTCTATCGTAAACTGGGTTTCACGGAAGAGGAACCGAAGGTGTTCCCTGACGGAAGCAAAAGCTTGAAGTTTAGGCTGAAAATTACTGAATATGAGTAGGAAAAAGAACCGTACCTTGTGGGGAAGACTATGGCGGCTGATGCTTATCAAGCTGCCGTTGGCTTTCTTTGCGGTCACTTTCCTGTGGGTATTGATTCTTAGATGGTGCCCTGTCTATGTCACTCCGCTCATGATTCAAAGATCGATTCAACACTGGAGCGACAGGACTTTTCAAACACGCAAGACGTGGGTCCCTTACGAAAAGATCTCCCCAGAGATGGCCAAGGCAGTCATTGCCAGCGAGGACAACCTTTTTGACAAACACAACGGCTTCGACTGGAAGGCGATCCGTCAGGCGCAAAAGGAATATGAGAGTGGCAAGCGTCGCAGAGGTGGCAGCACCATCTCCCAGCAGACGGCCAAGAATGTCTTTCTGCTTCCTCATAAGTCCATGGTACGTAAGGGTTTCGAGGCATATTTCACTGTCTTGATTGAACTGATGTGGGACAAGGAGCGGATCATGGAAGTCTATCTGAATGTCGCTGAGATGGGTAAAGGAATATATGGCGTGGAGGCAGCTGCCGAGACTCATTTTGGCACTTCGGCAGCTAAGTTGACCCGTCGTCAGGCCTGCCTCATAGCCGCATGCCTCCCTAACCCTGTGAAACGCAATGCTGGCAAGCCTTCTTCTTACATAAGTAAGCGAGCGGGCGACATCGCTGCCCTAGAGCCCAAAATCGGCTATCCTGACTGGGTCTATCACAAATGAATAACTTGGTTTCGGTGCGGATGGATTTCCCACCGTTTTTGTTATATTTGTAAACTTTGCAGAATCGGTCACTGAGCCTGCCGAAGTGACGCAATAAACGATAATTGTAATTAAAAACAGAACTGAAATGAAAATACTAGTTACCGGAGCTGCCGGATTCATCGGCTCAAGGCTGATGGCAAGGCTGGCTGAAAGGGGAGACGTAGTTGTCGGACTGGACAACATCAATGACTACTACGATGTACGTCTTAAGTACGGGAGACTGAAGGAGAACGGATTTGACGGTCCGTTCGAGGACGGTAACGTGGTTGCGAGCGTGAAATACCCTAATTGTCGTTTCGTGAAGATGTCCATCTGCGACAAGGCTGCTTTGGATGCCCTATTCGAAAATGAAAAGTTTGAAAGGGTAGTCAACCTCGCTGCACAAGCTGGAGTGAGATATTCAATCACAAATCCTTACGTTTACCTTGAAAGCAACCTACACGGATTTCTGAATATTCTTGAGGCTTGCCGCAACTTCGGTGTGGAGCATCTGGTCTATGCATCTTCCAGCTCGATTTACGGGCTGAACGAAAAGGTTCCGTTCTCTGAGGACGACAAAGCCGACTGCCCAGTGAGCCTCTACGGTGCGACCAAGAAAGCCAACGAGCTGATGGCCCATTCATATTCAAAACTTTACGGATTCGCCTCCACCGGACTTCGCTTTTTCACAGTCTATGGTCCGTGGGGCCGTCCTGACATGTCCCCGATGCTTTTCGCCTCCGCCATTGCCAAGGGTGAGCCTATCAAGGTCTTCAACGGTGGCGACATGATCCGTGATTTCACCTATGTGGATGACATTGTGGAAGGGACTGTCCGTGTGATCGACCACACCCCGAAGGCCGAGGAATGCGCTCACAATGTCCCTGCAAAGGTTTACAACATAGGTTGCTCGCATCCTGTGAAGCTAATGGACTTCATTAGTGAGATCGAACAGGCCTACGGCAAGCCGGCCCAGAAAATTTTCCTTCCGATGCAGGCAGGAGATGTCTATCAGACCAACGCTGACACCACCAAACTGGAGACCGAACTCGGCTACAAGCCAAGCACAACCCTCCACGAAGGCATCCAACGTTTCATGGACTGGTACAAGAGTGACCTCAATCCGCTGAAGTAACCTGCATGAAGTCCCTGACACCGAATGAGGAGAGTCGCTGTAATATTCGAGGAAAACATCTTCGACCGTAAAGGGTCGTTTAATGCCAAATGCGCACGAATTAAGCACTTGGCCGAATTGACCGGATGGCAGATTGACGCTTTTTGCATCCAGCTTTACCAAGATGCGTTCGTCAGTTCGCTCCTTGGCCGCAGGTCTCTGGACATTCCGGGTGAGGGTGGCATCTCCGAAAAGGCCCTTCGCAAGCGAGGCTCTGTGACCCTTAACGGAGTGAAATTGAGCCTTATCTGGAAGAATTATTCGATTTTGGACCACTTCCTGTTTTACAAGTTAGGCTTGCGTCCGGTCTGTTACCCGCGTTTCCTGAAAAGGCATGCTGATCTGCTCAAGGGGTACGATGTCGTCGCAGCCCACTCTTTTGCAGGAGGTTTCATCGCAAGGGAGGCGCAGCGAAGGTTCGGGATTCCGTTCTACATCACGTGGCACGGTTCCGACATCCATTCAACTCCTTTCAAACACCCTCAGATCAAAGAGCTTACAGCAGAACTTATCCGCGACGCACAGATTAACTGTTTTGTAAGCCATAATCTCTTGCAGGTGTCAGACAGGATCGGACCAGGAAACAAAACGGTCCTTTACAACGGTTGTGACGAGCGTTTTGTCCGTTATCCGGAAGACGGACGTGCGGAATTGAGGCGAGAGTTCGGGGTTCAAGGGAAAAAGGTCGTGACTTTTGCCGGCAACCTTCTTTCAGTAAAGAATCCTGAAAGCCTTCCTGGAATATTCCATGAGGTTCACAGGCTATTTCATGGTGACGTTGAGTTTTGGGTTGTCGGTGACGGTCGGTTAAGGTCAACGATTGAGGCTCAGATTAATGCTGACAGCACTTTGTCGTGTCGTTTTTGGGGAAATATGCCTCCGGAGAGGATGCCGGAAATATTCAATTGCACCGATGTCCTCGTGCTACCAAGCAAGAATGAGGGACTCCCTTTAGTCATTGTGGAGGCGGTACGGTGTGGTGCGTGCGTTGTCGCTTCTATGGTCGGTGGTGTCCCAGAGGTGCTAGATCAGAAGTTCGCTGTTGAGCTGGACGAGAACTTCACTGCTAGAATGGCAGAGAAGATCGTGGCCTGCCTTGAAGGTGAGCCTCAGTCTTTGGATTTGGACAAATTTGACTGGAGGAGAACCGTGAAGGAAGAGATGCGCATCATTGAAAAGATAGCAGGAAACTCTTGATGAGGATTGTCTATGGCTAAAGTTAGTGTTGTTATACCTGTTTATAAGGTTGAGGATTACATTGAGACATGTGTCAGAAGTCTGTTTGAGCAGACTCTTCACGATGTCGAGTACGTCTTTGTGGACGATTGCTCCCCGGACCGTTCAGTGGAGATTCTAAAAGGCCTGATGGATGAGTATCGTCCTCGTCTGGAGGAGGAAAGGAAGGCCGTCCAGATCCTAAGAATGCCTGTGAACAGTGGTCAGGCCAAGGTTCGCAGGGAGGGGGTGGCGCATTGTACCGGAGACTACATCATCCATTGTGACAGTGATGATTGGGTGGACAAGGACATGTACCGCTCCATGTATGAGAAAGCCGTGGATTCTGGAACGGATGCCGTTGTGTGTGACTTCAAGGTGACGTTCACTAATCCGGACACCTATCGTCTATTCACATGCCATGCCGACAGCCCTGTGAAACTGATAGAGAATAGTTTGTTCCTAAAAGACTCATGGTCTCTCTGTAACAAGATGTTCCGGAGGGAATGCTATTCATCTCTGCGTTTCCCGTCCGAAGCTATGGGGGAGGACATGGTGATTACTGTGCAGCTTCTTCTTGCATGCCGATCCTTCTCGTACATCCATGAGCCTTACTATAGTTATCGCTCCAATCCGACCTCTACCACCAACATGCCCACAAAGGAAAGCTGTCTCAGGCGTTTCCGTCAGCTGAAGACCAATTCCGACTTGCTGTTCGAGATCCTCTCTGAGAAAGATACCATAGCAGACTTGTCCGCTGGGATGGTTTTCTTCAAGAACCACATCCGCTCCAAGCTTCTACCGTTGGTGTGGGACGATGAGTACTACAAACTTTGGAGACAGACTTACCCGAATCTTGACAAACAGGTACTTCTTTCAGGGCGCATAGGCTTGGACGTGAAGCTGAAAGTGCTCTTGACATTGCTGCACCTTTATCCATGGAAGAAGGACCGGATCGTAGGATAGTTCAAATAGTTACACAATGAAGTACAAAGGAAGAAAATTAGGAATATCCACAATCGGCTGCCTTGCCCTTTATTACGGTGTGGCCTATTGGCTACCAGCCAGCAATTCGATTTTTCTGGGTAAGGTGTCAAAGGCTTTCAGGGCTTTTCTGTGCAGGCACATATTCCAGCATTGTGGGAAGAATGTGAATGTAGAGCGTAAGGCGAATTTCGGTTGTGGACTTGGTATCGAGCTTGGTGATGGGTCAGGTTTGGGCGTTGGTTGTGTCATTCCCTGCGACACTAGGATAGGGAAGTTCGTCATGATGGGGCCTAACTGTCGCATTCTGAATCAAAATCATAATTTTGACAGGACTGACATCCCGATGTGCAATCAAGGTCTCGGCCCGAAACTCCACTGTGTAATCGAAGACGATGTCTGGATTGGAAGAGAAGTCTTGATCACTCCCGGACGTCTCATCCGGAAAGGCTCCATCGTTGGTTGCGGATGCGTCTTGAGCAAGGATTTCCCGGAATATTCAATCATCGGTGGCAACCCTCCAAGGCTAATTCGCTCTAGAAAGGCAGAGTAGTTCAATCTTGGTGCGTAGAACTTTGTGGCTAGCCGACGTTTGTCCCATTCGATTTGTGTCTTCCAAGAACTTTTGGCCTGCTCTTTTTGAGATGGTAGAATCTGTCATAAAGGTCATATAGATAATATCCAATAGCAGGTGGTAAAAGATAGTGGCTTTGTAAGATTGCCTGTCTTAGTCCATTAGATAATGTAAAGAGATATCTGGATGGAACATCTATTAGTCCTCTGACCAAAAGATAGCAATCTTTGCAATAAGATGGTTTGTCCTCTTTGGTGATTGAAAAGAATTGGTACACAAATCTATTGACGAGCTGTAAGGAATCATAATCCTTGCTAAGACCGTTATTCTTCAGAAAATTTATAAAGGATGGCAATATTCTAACGTATGCTAGCATTTTTCGATCATAGTCATTGGCAGTAGTAATGCTCCCCTGACGAACTTTGTAGATGTACGTAGGCTTGTTAACTACTTGAATGCTATGTAGTAGGCATGCTATTTCCCCGGACCATAATTCATCTTCATGGATAATGCCTTCTTCGAAGAATAGATTGTGGCTTTTAAGAAACTCCAGATTATACAACTTCGCGACAGCTATCTGAGGCCATTTATATTCATAATAAGCTTTGACTAAGGTCTTATGGCCTTCATATAATCCGTCATTGAGTTTTAGATGCTTGAATATTTTAGTAGAGCCCCTTACTTCATATTCACCTATCACCATGTCAACGCGATGCTTTGCAGCCGGCATTGCCAATGATGAGATGCAGTCTGGCGTCAACTCATCATCAGAGTCCAGAAAATAGCAATATTCACCAGTTGACTCATTTATTCCGGTATTCCGAGCCCCTGAGAGTCCCTTGTTGTATTTGTGGTGGATGATACGAAATTCAATGCTGCCACTATAGCCGGCAACCAGTTTAGTAGCGATGTCGATACTCTTGTCAGGACTGCAATCATCTATCAGCAGGCACTCCAATTTCCCTTGATAATCTTGCGCCATAACACTTCTCACGCAGGCTTCAATGTATGGCTCAACACCATATACGGGAATAATTAATGATACTCTAGGGGCTTCCATATTCATTCGTCTATTAGGTGAACTGTCTTGCAATCTGATAACCATGCCTTGTAACACCCACTGACCTTTCCGTAGCTATTGTCAACGATGTAAATCTCTTTATTCAAGAGGAAAGACAGGATCATGACATGCAGTCTTGTTGTATATACTATGCGGTAGGCACTGATGAATCCCACTGCATCTTTGATGGTGACATTCTTTTTGAAGTGTTTATAGATGGCAGCAATGACGCAATCCAACTTGTGATTGACATTCATCCTTGTGAGATCATGGATGATTCTACTCAACACCCTGTCTGGAAACGAAAATTTTCCCTCCATAATAGGCCAGTCACGATAATCTACATTGCCACCTTTGACGTCAGGGATAATAGCCGGCTGTTCCTTGTCATTTCTTTTAAGGAATAATATTCTTTCCTTCTCAGGAATGGAGTATCGTAAGAGTTTTGCGACGTCGCAGTAAAATGCAAGGTCCGGGCAGAGAAGAATCTGGTTTTGGAAATAATCCCGCGCGAACTGAAAGGACGAAGAGTCACGCGTACAAATCGTGAGGTGCTTTAGTACGCTTAGCCTTGATGCATCCTCTGTGGCAATCCGCGTGTCGTTGTAATGTATTGACTGTGGCAGGATAACAATCGGATTATCGGGATAGAGGGTTATCGTGTCCATTACATTATCCCATGCCTTCCTCCAGACATCTCCAAAGAAGCCTCCGCCAATGATCAGAATTACGGTATCTTTCTTTAAAGGGACATGCCTGTAATTATTCCAGCCGCAAGTTCCCACGCATTTGAACTTGCATTTCCTAAATAAATTCAAGCCTCCTTCCCAAATTAAAGTGTCTCCGGGGTTATCATAATAGGGAAGTCCCCAGAACACATAATCGGAAGTAATCAGAGGGAGTATCGCCTCCTCTATTTTTTCTCGCAGCTGAGAAAGGATTTCTTTATTTCCTTTTGGCATGGTTTGAATATTACAGCATCGACTTGAGTCTTCTAACGGCAGAAGAAGGGATGTTTTTGCAGACTTCCAATTTTCGCTTGGCAATTTCACATAGTTGCTCCGTGCGAGAAAGAGGAACATTACTATCAGCCAACTTCTCATCGAAAAATCCTCTCAGTTCAGGATTCAGCCAATGCTCTCCATTCTCTTTGACGCGGTCGCGAAGATAGCCATATCCCGGTGTTTGTAAGTCTGGAATCAACCCCATACTTAATAGAGCGTGCCCATTATAACAGTGAGCGATAGGATATTTTCCGATTGGCTTGAATGGGAAAGGCTTTCCAGGTTCCTTTAAGACATCGCCAAGTTTCACTTTTCCATAGCAGCCACTGGCTTCACCTGTTGTCAGGTCTATGTAAGCCGACCAACCACCGGCATAGCAGAAACTCGTTTGCCGGACACCGAATATCGTTTTCTTGAACTGCCAGAAATGGGAATCGAAGTCAGACCAAACCTTGTCATACTCAGACATCGCAAGCTTGGTCAGATAGTCGATTCCGGAGGTTCTGTCATCTCTTAATATGGTGAGGTGAGGCAAAGCACCGAAATTGGCCACAGAGAATTGTTTTATCTCATCTATGTACGGAAGCAACTCATCAGATGGAGGCAATTCAATGTTGGCCGATGCTCCGGCAGCCCATATTCTCTTCACATTAGCTGCGAATCGATCAAGCCAGCCCTTTCTCTTTAGTTCTAGATAGTGGAAAGAACACTTAAATTCCAGTCTGGACAACAATTCCTTATCCCAAGCAAGAAATTTGTTCAGGACTTCGGTCACAGTAAGATTGGTTACTACTTCCGCATAATGTCCACGCCTGACCAATTCGTGGACGTATTTATCAATGTCTTTTGTCAGAAGAGTTTCCCCATAAGCACAGAAATTCATAAAACATGCGCCATGCATGCGGTCTATACTCAAGGCCTCACCTACTTGTTCAGGGGTATAGCGCATTTGTGGCTGAATCCCCTGATAAGAAATGGGGCGTTGTGCCAAATAGCAATAACTACAACGGAAGTTGCAGATTGACATCGGTATTTTAAACAATATGATTTTTTTCATATTCTCTTCTTCTTATGAATAATTGAATATATCGCACCCCGTTCAAAAGGGTTCAGCACAATTATAAATTCAGCCGCCAATGTTAACAAGACTATGATTGCGCATTTGGCTATCAGCCATAGCCAACCTTGGCCCGTCATCAAATTTAATATTAAATATGCAATTATGGCATTAATCAGAGCGCAAGCTAGCGAGATACCTACGTCTTTGTAGAATGTGTACCATTTTAAGCTGAGTATTTTTGCAGCATAAGGCAACATTAGAACCAACTGACGGAATATTGATATCAAGGAACTTATCCCTACAATGGCATAAACGGCCATGTCAGGAAACCTCTTTATTACAAAGAAGACTGCAACTACATTGAGCAGACCTGATGCTACGAATGTGATAGAGTTGAAACTCAGCTTGTTAGCTGCTGTATATACGTTATAAAGTACTTGAGTACCGGACGCAGGAATGAAAGCCATGCATCCCAAGAAAGACGTTATTGACAGAACATACGGATCAAGCGTAGGTTGCCATAGGCTATAAAACTCATATCCAACACAACAGAACGTGACTATCGGCAAAGAGACAATGATGCTTGAAAGTTTCATGCTGATTTTCAGCTCTTTTATCAATGCAGTTGCGTCGGCCTTCGCCCAATCCTGAGTGATGGCCGGTGAGAAACTGGCATTGATGGAGGAGGCGAGTTGGATGATTGCCGAGGGAATTGTTTTGGAGACAGCGATGATCCCCATCGTGAATGGATTTAGGAATATATTGGACAGCAACAGATCAAGCCCCGTGTTCAGAAGGTGGCCGCATTGGTTGATGGTGTTCCATATTCCTGAGAGGAACATTTCTTTTATAGCCTTTATGCTACAGTAGCTGAGTTCGAAAGAAATGTCAGGAAGCAGTTTTCTCTTGGCTTTGACTAAAATAGGTAGAATCGCAGCACTCAATGACACTGCCACTAAGGAGATGTAGAACATTCTTGGAGGTAGCAGGCTGAACACGATGAGTAGCAATAGCGCATTGCAAATTGTTCTAAGGCAATTGATTAGGTTGTTGTAAAACAGCTTGTTCCTTACATAGAACCCTATGGAGTATAGGGAGGAGATCATGCTAATGATGTAGTTGGCAAACACACAGGCGAAAAGCATTTTTATGTCATTTACGTCTGCTGTGTCGATGTTTATGATGTTGTCGAGGTCGATCACTACATAGGCGGAAAGGGGAATGCAGATAAGGCTTATGATGACATTAACAATATACACTGATGAGTAGTATGCCTTGGCTTTATTACATTCGCCTCTATGGTAGGCGACTGTCACGAATCGGGATGCCATAGAGTTGAATGCCAAGGCGACGAGCGATGCATACATCACGAAGTTGGACGCCAACTGTGAGAAGCCGTTGGCCTCTGCTCCAAGTGTCTTGACAATAAAGGGCGATAGAACAAAACTTGTGACAAACTGCACTCCGACAGTGATGAGTGCAGTCACAAGATTAAGCAATGTGTCCCTTTTAGATGCCAACCCTAAATGATTTTGGTTCGTTCTTTCCTCCTATTTGCTTGACATAGCAATGATATTGCTATATCGCATATTTCGGTAAAGTTAACCTTTCTCTAAGACATATCCAAGATGTAGCCTATGTACCTCTCTCAGACTGGTGTCAGATATCGGCCAACTGTCGCATCGGATATCGGCCAACTGTCGCATCGGATATCGGCCAACTGTCGCATCGAATATCGGCCAACTGTCGCATCGAATTTAATCTAATATCCTTGTTTTAAATATAATAAATCATTATTTTTACCCTAAATTTATCGTAGTATGAAAGAGTATATAAATAGGGTGGCTGATCGCCTGCTTGCTGATAAGCTGGAAGCCTTCGGAGCCGTTCTTATCGAGGGGCCGAAGTATTGCGGAAAGACAACCTTGGCATCGCGACAAGCCGGTAGTATTTTGTCAATGGCGGATACTGACACTCTTAGCCAGAATCTCGCTTTGGCACGAACAAACATATCGAGGCTTCTTGCCGGAGACACGCCTAGGCTTATAGATGAATGGCAGATCGCTCCTCAATTCTGGGATGCGGTAAGGAACGAGGTTGACAAGCGTAATGAGGACGGACAATTTATGCTCACAGGTTCGGCTGTCCCGCCAAAGCCGAAGAAGGATGAAAAAGGAAATGTCATTGAGGAGGAAAACATCCATCATACCGGGACTGGACGTATTTCTCGTTTGAAATTACGCACTATGTCCCTTTGGGAGTCTGAGGATTCTACTGGAGATGTCAGTTTGGAAAGATTGTTCACAAATCCGGATATAATTGATGGTACAAGTAACATTGACTTGGATAGGTTGGCGTATTTGACATGCCGTGGCGGGTGGCCAAAGGCTGTTCTGAAAAAAAGCGAGAAAGCAGCGTTGGCTCAGGCATTTGACTACTATGATTCAGTTGTAAGCAATGATATTAAAAGGGTTGATGACACTGACCGGGATGAAGAATTGACAAAGCGGATTATGCGCTCGTACGCCAGAAATCAAGGTACTCAAGCTACTGTCGGAACTATCCTTGCGGACATCAAGAATAATGGTGACGAAAGGATGTCTGACAGCACTGTTTATAGTTATATAAAGGCATTAAAAGAAATATTTGTTATTGAGGATTCAATCGCTTGGAATCCAAACTTGAGAAGCAAGACTGCCATAAGGACTTCAGATACCCGGTATTTCATTGATTCATCGATAGCGACAGCGGCATTAGGTATTGGACCTAAGGATTTGATAAATGACATGGAGACATTCGGGTTTATTTTCGAGACATTGGCAGTTAGGGATCTGCGAATATATTCGGATGCGCTTGATGGCAAGGTTTATCATTACCGGGACAAAAACAACCTCGAATGTGATGCGGTGGTTCACTTGAGAAATGGCTCTTACGGACTGGTAGAAGTGAAGATAGGTGGTTCTGAGTTGATCAGAGAGGGGGCGGAAAGCCTTAAGGCTTTATCTTCGAAAATTGACTCTACAAAGATGAAGACACCCTCATTTCTGATGGTGTTGACAGGCATCGGTGACTTTGCCTATAAGCGTCCGGAGGACGGAGTCCTTGTTGTTCCGATAGGTTGCCTAAGGCCATAGAGAATAGTGAATTTATTTTGCTGAGTTTCTAAACAAAAAACGGTCGGAGATTTTCTCCGACCGTTTCGTATTATGAGATGTTGTTTTGATTTAGAAGAGATAGGCGACACCGACCGTGAACTGGCTTCTGTGGCGTGTGGCGTCACCGTCACCGGTGTAGCGGTTGACTAGGCCATAGTCGTAGCCGATCTTGAAGCGGACCATGTCGTAGAAGTCAACGGCCACTCCACCGCCGAGCATGATGTCGAAACGACCGTAGTTGTAGTCATCATCGTAGTTGTCGATTGTGGCGTCTTTTGAGAAGCCAGCAACGGAACCTTTCACTTTTGTCTTCGAGGCTAGTCCGTAGGCGAGTGTAGGTCCGGCATAGACGAGTCCCACGATGTCATTGGTCAGCGGAAGTCCAGCGTTGAACATCACAGGGATTGACAGATAGTGCTCTGTGGCATCCACCTTAGTGTCAACAAGTCCGAAATAGCTGTCAGCGTCACTCTTTGTCACCAAAGTGTAGTAGAGTCCTGGTGCTACGTTCAGTGCGCCTGTGAGATTGATGTTGTAAGAACCACCAACGTAGAATCCGCTGAGGTTTGTTGTGTTGGTAGTGCTGCTGACCTTTGCCTTGTCAGAAGAGTTGACATAACCGATGCCGATTGATGGCTGTGCGAGAGCGGCTGTTCCGATGAGCATCATGGATGCCGCTAGGATTGTTGAAAATACTTTTTTCATAATTGATGAATTGTTTTTTAAATTGTTTTCTTCAAACAACGGCAAAGATATTAAATTTTAATCCAATCCGCCAATATGTTTGTGAAAAGCCACGATTTTGTTAAATTTTTCGTCCAAATGACAATTTTGAGGTGTCATGTCGCTTCGGCAGGCTCAGTGATCGCGGAAGGCCATGACGCAAGCTTGTGTCTTTCAATGGTCGCTTCGACAGGCTCAGTGACCGCGCTGGGCGGCAAATGCTGCCAAAATCTTCTTCACCGGTCACTGAGCCTGTCGAAGTGACCGCATGGTAGGGATCTCTACCTAAGCCGAAGATAATGCCTCCGAAGCTCTTCCGGGAACTTCTCGATGGAGTAGCGCAGCATAGTGCGCGGCATCGAGGTGGCATATTCATCAAGAAAGGCTTCCAACCTTGGTTGATCGCGCTTTCCAGCCTCGCGAAGCATCCACCCGATAGCCTTGTGCATTAAGTCGTGCGGATGACTCATCAGCTTGACAGCCAGCGCGTAAGTGTCGTCATATTCCCGATTGCGGATGAAAGTGAACGTCGAGACCACCGCTATTCTCTTCTCCCAAAGAGACTCGCTGTCCGCCAATGAATATATTCGCTCACGCTCCTGCGGCCTGTCTAGCAGATACCCTCCGACAATTGCCGGGGCAGTCAGGTCCACCAAATCCCAGTTGTTGATCCTCTCAGTGTGAGCAAGATAGAACTCGAACACATCCTTCGGAACCGACTTCCGGCATTGGCCTACTAGAATCAAAAGCCCGCATAGCCTCACTTCATGCCACTGGGATTCCAACAGTCCTTCGACCTCCTCTAGTGACGCGAACATATTCTTTCTTGCCACCGCCCTTGTGTCAGGTACCACCACGCCCAAGAACTGGTCGCCTTCGCCATATTCCCCGGCCCCGCATTTGAAGAACCTCGGCAGAACCACCCTCTTTTCTTCGGAATGCAACGCATCCAACTCTGCTGTCACTCTTGTGACAAATGATTCAACTGTTTGACAATGAGTATCTTCACAGATAGTATCCTGCGTCATCTGCACTTCATTTTTCCGATAAAATTTATTCTGAACCATCCCAATGATTATTGTATGTTGGAAAGCCAATTTGAAAGTAAATCGGTAAACCAATCCTTGACAAAGATAATGAAAGCAGCATGAAATAGCAACGGCTCCGGAACGATGCCTCAACGTTCTGGAGCCGTGCGCCTAAGAGAATTTGCGTGATTTTTAACTGATTGTAAATCAGTAGATTATTTGTTTGTCTTGCGTTGCCATAAACTAAAGACAATGCTTTATTTAATTGAATATCAGGCGTTTATCAATCACGGTGGCATTGCTAGTCTTCATCGTCATCGACAAGATTCGCAAGGTGCCACTCGGAGTACTTTGTGGGAATATTCTTTGGCCGAAGTACCAGATAGTCATCGCCCTGCCAGACCACTGAATATTCCTTTCCCGCCTCGCCAAGTAGCTCATCCGACACACTAGCCAGCACAATCTGCCCATTGGTTGAATTGTCCTGCCCTTGGGCCAACAGGGTGATGACGTTGCAGTCCGTCATTTGGGACAGATAGTACGCTGACTTTTCCACCGCTGACCAGCTGCCGTTTACATGAAACAGATGGACCAAGTCTTCATTGTCCCTCTCCATGCGAAGGATTCCGTCCATCTTATCGTTCAAGAATTGAGTGACTGAGATCATAGCGTTTATTTTTTGAAGGTTACTTAGTGAAAGCAACTACGTTGTGTTTGCGAATGAAGTCCTGTTTGGCAAAGTGAGATCACCTCTATTTTTCCAACTGGAAGATCTTTTCCATAAGATGCCATTTCTGTGTCGAGGTCATGGACGGGTCGCAGCCTTGGAAGCGGGCGATGTAGGCCTCCCACTCGGCTTGGCGGGGGAGAGTAGCGAGGCGGGCGTTGTCCTTAACGAAATCGAAGTCATCCGTGGTGTCCATGATCATGAAGACCTTGCGCTCTAGGCGGTAGATCTGCATGTCGATGATGCCGACGGAGCGGATTCCTTCCTGGATTTCAGGCCAAACGTGACGGTGGGCCTCAATGTAGTTCTCTATCATCTGGTTGTCTCCGACCAGCTCAAGGGTTTGACAGTAGCGTTTCATCTTATTACAGGGATTTAAGGTTGCCGTGCGCGGGGCACTTACATCTGCGCACGGAGTGTGTTGGGGCTTGGTTCGGTGCGCAGGATCAGCTTTATTGCTCACGACAGATGGTTGAAAGTCAGTGCCGTGCGTGATAATGGCTTTCTCACGCGCGAAGTATAGCAGGTTACATCCCGCCACGACGGACGGTGATCTCGATGGCTCCTTTCGGGAAGGTGTGGCGCGAGGTGCAGACGAGGGCGAGGTAGCCACCGCCACCAGCCCCAGGCATCTTCCAGGCGAGGACACCCGGCATCCGTGAATATTCATCAATGTAGGCCTGTACGCTCGGAAGGAACTCCTCTTCGGAGGACTTGGCGGAAGTTAGGTCGCCCTGTGCTATTCCTTTTTGAATATGCGAGGACGGGTTCTCGGTTGTTGCTCCGTCCGTTGAAGTCGGGTTGACCATCCCTGGAAACATCGCGACTTGTGCCTCGAACGAGGCCTTGTAGGCGGCTGCGAAACGATCCAGATCCATGTCTAGAATTGCGCTCCAGCAGTCATCCGCAGCCTTTGCCAAAGCCTTGACTTTCGGGAGGGTGATGTCCTTCCCCTCAACCACAGAGCAACCGGGACGACGAGGGAACATCGGGATTAGGCAGATATGCTCCTCAAGCCACGAGAGAACCTTCTCGTCAGAACATGTCTCGATTTTGACAGGCCAGAATCGTTGGTCGTAATAGTGACGCGCAAGGCCGGGCATGCATATTCCTAAGGCATCCTGCGCTCCTGAGATCACTCCGTCCGAGCGTTCCGGGTCGTTCTCGAAGCAGAAAACCAACTTCGCCAGCATCTCCGGATCCATGTTCGGAAGCTGGTACGGCCAGATCTTGCGGATTGCGTTCCGCGTTGAGGTGGAGAGGCCGCAACGCTCCCTAACCTCGAATGTCGGCTCAAGTGATACGGTTATCGCCCAACCGGGCGCAAGGCATGACACGTACGGCTGGTCGATCCACGTCCCCGCAAGGTCCAGTCTAGTCGGGATCGAGGACTCAGACTTCTTCAGGTCGGTGCTGGAACGGGGAGCCAGCCCCTCGGACGGACGGCGCTGGAGGACGACATATTCAATCCCCCTTGACTCGCAAAAGCGGCGCTTGTCCCCATTGGAGCCGTCCTCATTGACCACGAATATGTCCGGCCTCAGTTCATCGACAGTCGGCACGAAGTCCATTATTCCGTGCCCCCGGTTGATGAACGCATCCTTCACATAGCGGATCGACTTCACCATGAAAAGCCGCTCCTGCTCGCTGTACACTGTCTTGTGATGCTTATAGTCAAGGATTGTCGCGTCGGACCCGATTCCGACATAGAGATCCCCGTAAGCCGAAGCCTCACGGAAAAACTCCACATGGCCGCTATGCAGAAGGTCATAGCAGCCGGAAACAAATACTTTCTTGTGTGGCATGTTAATATTACCTTAGGCGGCACAACCCGAAGAGTTATCGCCCACCATGATTTCTTCTTGGAATATCTACCTTTCCGCCCTCATCGGGTTGTGGAGGAAGTCCTCGTAGTCGAGACGGATGCCGTCCTCCAGCTCAGTCCTGTAGGTCCAGCCGAGTGACGTTGCTTTGGAGACATCCAAAAGTTTGCGCGGTGTGCCGTTCGGTTTGGTCGAATCCCAAAGGATCTCGCCACTGTACCCGACAACCTTGGCGACAAGGGCCGTCAGTTCCTTGATCGTTATCTCTTTACCAGTGCCGGCGTTGACCGTCTCGTTCCCGGAATAGTTGTTCATCAGGAACACGCAGAGATTGGCGAGGTCATCCACATAGAGGAACTCCCTCAATGGCGACCCGTCACCCCAGCAGGTCACTGACGGAGCACCGGACACTTTAGCCTCGTGGAAACGCCTGATTAAGGCTGGAAGCACGTGGGAGTGGGTCGGGTGGTAGTTGTCATTGGGCCCGTAGAGGTTCGTAGGCATCACCGAGATGTAGTCAGTGCCGTACTGGCGGTTCAAGAACTCGCAGTACTTAAGGCCGGAGATCTTGGCCAGGGCGTACGCCTCGTTGGTCTTCTCCAACGGTCCGGTCAGAAGACAGGACTCCTTCATCGGCTGTGGAGCCATGCGTGGGTAGATGCACGATGAGCCGAGAAACTCCAGCTTGCGGCACCCGTTAGTCCACGCGGAATGGATGACGTTCATCTCCAGAATCATATTCATGTACATGAAGTCGGCCTGAGCCTCCTCGTTGGCCACTATCCCACCAACCTTGGCGGCTGCAAGGAACACATATTCAGGCCTCTCGGCCTCGAAGAAGGCCTCCACGGCCCGTTGGTCGCAAAGGTCGAGTTCCTTGTGCGTTCTCAGTACAAGATTATCATAGCCCTGCCGATGCAGCTCACGGACAATCGCTGACCCCACCATTCCTCGGTGGCCGGCCACATAGATTTTAGCGTTCTTATCCATCATTTCACAATGCCTTTTTCAAGATATTCAACAAGATTCATCTTACGCACATCCTCAGCTGCTCCATCAGCAGCGACTTTGCGCATATCATGCTCCACCATGATGCGGACGAGTTCCTCAAAAGAAGTCTTGGTCGGGTTCCATCCGAGAGTGGCCTTCGCCTTGGTAGGGTCGCCCCAGAGGTTGACCACGTCCGTTGGGCGATAGAAGTCCGGTGACACCTCGACAAGCACTCTGCCAGTCGCCTTGTCTATTCCTTTTTCGTTCGCACCCTCACCGATGAACTCAAGATCGATTCCAACTTCGTGGAACGCCAACTGGCAGAATTCCCTGACGCTGTGTTGGACACCGGTAGCGATCACATAGTCATCCGGCCTCTCATTCTGAAGGATGAGCCACATGCACTCAACATAGTCCTTGGCGTACCCCCAGTCCCGCAGCGACGAGAGGTTGCCGAGGTAGAGTTTCTCCTGTTTTCCCTGACGGATCCGTGCGGCAGCGAGAGTAATCTTCCTTGTGACGAACGTCTCACCGCGACGTTCGCTCTCATGATTGAAGAGTATTCCGTTGCAGCAGAACATGTTGTAGGCATCCCGGTACTCCCGGACAATCCAGTACCCGTACTGCTTGGCGACGGCATAGGGACTGTAGGGATGGAATGGCGTGTTCTCATTCTGGGGCACCTCCTCAACCTTGCCGTAGAGTTCGGATGTGGAGGCCTGGTACATCCTGCACGTCTCTGCGAGTCCGGCCTGACGGATTGCCTCAAGGATGCGCAGCACCCCGGTCGCGTCAACGTCTGCCGTGAACTCCGGAGAGTCGAACGACACCTGAACATGGCTCTGCGCCGCGAGGTTGTACACCTCGTCCGGACGGATCTTGTTCATAACCTGGATCAGACTCATCGAGTCACCAAGGTCGGCGTAATGTAGATGGAAATTAGGCTGCCCCTCAAGGTGCGCGATCCGCTCGCGGTAGTCCACAGAAGAACGGCGGATCGTCCCGTGCACGTCGTACCCCTTTGACAGCAGCAACTCGGCAAGGTACGAGCCATCCTGGCCCGTGATGCCGGTGATTAGGGCGGTTTTCATTGGTGAATATGTGTATTTTGTGACTGTTTTATAACAGAGTGCAAGAAGTATTTTGTGACGTAAAATAAAAAGAGAGTGCTTCCGCACCCTCTTTTATGTGTCTATCTTTTTGCTGCGCCAAATGGCGATTCACGGATTCAAAACATGAGCATTGCCGCTGGTCTCTCTATCGGAAAGTGCTCTTTCTCATAGTTAATGACAAAGTCTGACAGCATCAAGGAGGATCTGGTCACTTTTTTTGATCCTTGCTTTTTGCCTCAAGATCTTTATTTATCAGTTTTTTTCCATTTATGAACAAGCCTACGATGACAACCATAGTAACACTAAGGAATGACGCAGCGAATGTTGTCATCCCAAGATGTAGTGCAAAGAATATTGCGACCGCTACGCAGACGAAGACAATGATGAATCCAAATAATTGACCACGTTTGCTTTGTTCTACTTGACTACCAATAACCTTTGACTCAAGACACATTCTATGCTCTTGTTGTTTTTCGGCCATTTTAAGAATCCTGTCTGCGGAGCCAGGTTGTATCTGTTCGTAACGTGCCAAGGATTCAGGAGGAGGAATCGGACCTGAAAACATCTCACTGCGAATGACCATCAAAGCCTCTTTTACTTCCTTCTTCCGGTCGTCTGGGACTGCATCCATAATAATCTTATCCGGACTTTCTGACTCTTGATGCTCTTTGTAACCTTCTACGATTTTGTCGTTTTGAATAGTTTCCTCGTTCATAGTCATTAGGGTTTATTAGTAATTACTTTATTATGGAGTATAGATCCTGGCCAATAACACCAAAATCAGATTCAATAGCAGTTCTGTCTGCTTGCTCATCCGATGAGGACTCGTTGAAAGAATAGTATGGTGTGAAAAGTCCGCCAAGGCTACCTATCCCAATTAGGAATGAGCCCTTAGAAAAAAGATAATCTGTCCTATAAAATGACTTTTTCATACACATTTATGTTATTTTCACAAATATACAAAATTCGTACAGAATTTCAATCAGCCTTAAATCAATTCCAAACCTAAAATCTGTCAGAACTTTTTCCCGAAAACAATAGCGCAGAAAGTTTTGAACAAGATCTTGAAATCAACAAGGAATGATCGATGTCCGAGGTAGTACAGGTCGTATTCCAATCTGCTGAGCATCTTCGGCATTGTGTCAGTGTACCCATTGTAAAGAGTTGCGTAGCTTGTGACTCCAGGACGTATCTGATAAAGATAAACGTACCTCTGATCGTATTCCATTATCTTGTTTATGAAAAACTTCCGTTCAGGACGTGGACCAACGAATGCCATGTCTCCACAGAATACGTTCCAGAGTTGAGGTAATTCATCAAGGTGGTGAGCACGTAGAAATTTGCCAACTTTGGTAAGCCTTTGGTCTCCGTTGCCTCCGCTTGCACTAAGTTGCGGGCCAAGTTTTTCGGCATCCAACCTCATTGAACGAAACTTGTAGATATAGAATGGGCGACCAAAACGGCCGATTCTTTCTTGTTTGAAGATTGCTGGTCCGCCATCCTCCATTTTGACGGCAATATAGCATATCAAAAACAGTGGTGAGAAAACAATCAATGCTATTGAAGACACGAACAAGTCTATCAATCTCTTGGCAGAGCGAGAGAATCCAGACATTCCGTCAGGAATGAACCTATCTTTAGGAACATATTTGCTGACAGGGGTTTCTACAGAAATACTCTTTGTTACGGATGATGGATTATTGAGTTTAGCCGCCCATCTGGAATATCCATCCATATCCATCTTATCAGCCATTCTGATGAACAAAACGTCTTTCTCCATTGTTTGTTCAACTGCGGGTAATTCCTCAAGTCTCTTGATAGTGTTGTTGTCAATGAGGACAAATGGCATCTGTCTCTCAATGGAGTAACCATGAAAGCTGTTGCTCCAACAGTTCGATTTGATTAAATAATTTAGGTAATAGGCGGAAATGCCATAAGCAATCCACACGTTTAATTCGCTTTCGTGGTAAACATATAGGCATGCACCATCATTCTGACACTCGTTGAGTGTCATCAACTCATTATTCATATTGCTTGGATTAGTTATTATAGGAGGTTGGAATACAACTATTTAATGCTTCTGTGATATGCTTTCTTTGAGACGATAAGCTCATATACCTTGTAAAAATACCTTAGACTTAATATGAATATATTTGAGTATATTCCATTTTTTCTCAAAGCCTTAAGGTGGTCCTTCATTCCGCTAAGATGACTCTTGATCCCCGATGTCGAGGCCCCGCCAATCCTCATTGTGACGAAGTCTTTCTCGATGTACAGGGTCTTGATGTGACCGACGTAGATAAGCCGCAGAATGTTTTCAAAATCGGCTGCTACCTTGAAATTAAGATCAAAACCTCCGAACTTCTCGTAGGCTGAGCGCCTGCAGTAAAACGAAGGATGCGCTGGAATGAAACCTAGGCGCATCAGTGATGGCTTGAACACTTTAGAAGAATAGTATCGGACGCATTTTCCAAGATCATCTGGATTGACAAAATGCACGTCCCCATAGACAGCGTCAACTCCAGTCTTGCCCATCTCTGTAGCGACCGTCTCCAGAACATCGTCCGAGGTGTAGAAATCATCCGAGTTCAGAATCCCCACAACGTCTCCTGTCGCCATCCCAAGCCCCTTGTTCATCGCATCGTATATTCCCGAATCCCTCTCGCTCACCCATCTCATCCTCCCCTTGAACCGAGGCTCATATTCCTTGATGATGTCAACCGTCCCATCCCTCGACGCCCCATCCACAACAAGATATTCAATTTCCGAATATGTCTGCCTAAGCACACTCTCAAACGTGTCCCGTACCGTCCCCGCGCTATTGAACGTCGCGGTGATGATTGTTATCTTCATAATGTGAATCGCTTTCTTAAAAGAATATTATCGTATGGCCGCATATAGTTTTAACCATCTTAGCCAATAGTGACACTCACCACTGCTCCAAGGAGCATGATGAGAGAATTTAGCTCAAGATAGCGGTTTTGAAAATAAGACGGTTAGATAGAGGTTATGATTCCTCGGTCTTTCACAATTTTATATTCAGGTAGAATTACTCCTGTTAAAACAAGTCGGAGTGTGTTCCGGTGTCAACGAAAATCAACTCCAAAATTGTGTCGTCCTGTCGCCATACCATCAGCCAGTCTGGCTCAAGATGGCATTCCCAACAACCTGTATATCGCCCCTTTAACCTATGTGAACCATAGCTTGCGGGCAACGAACCTTTTTCCTGTAATATATTAACGGCAGCGACAAGCAAAGAAACATCCAAGCCCCTTTTGACACATCGCTTTAGAGACTTCTTAAATTGATTGGTATAGACAATACTGTACATCAACCAAGAATTTGTGAGATCATATCCTCTGCGTTTGCGGCATGATGGATGCGTCCGGCATCAATATCTTCGAGTCCTATCTCAACACCACTCTTCTTGGTGGAACTAATAGTCCATCCCATCCTTTTGGCCATTTTGCGAAGGAATGGGAGATCTCCTTTCGGAACATTGATCAGAACGTTAGACACTTCCATAACTCATTCATTTTATGCAAAAATAGCAATATTATAGCGAATCCCCAAACATTGAAGGTTATTACTTTCCTGAAAGAATATTATCGTACAGCCGCAGATAATCCTGGTACCGGTCTCTCTTGTCAAATAAGGACACCGCTCTGGCCCTGCATTTTTGCCGGTATGAATCGCCATCCGCCTGACAGATCTGAATGACAGCGTCTTTCAGCTGCCGGACGTTCCCTTGCTCCACAACGGCCCCCGTTTCGGAATCAATCGCCTCCGGACTGCCCCCAGTGTCGTAAGTAACAACCGGAGTGCCGCAGGCCAGCGCCTCCAGGTTCGTGGTGGGAAACGTGTCCTCGTAGGTCGGATTCACGAACACGTCCGCTGCTGAATATATTTCCGCCATTTCATGAATATCATTGGTCCGGCATATCCCTTTAATCCCTTGTGGGAGCTCATCTATCTGCTTCTTTGTCAGTCCGATCATCATGATTTCGAACTCGTCTTCTGACAATAGATTCCTGAGTTTGATGAAGTCGTGAAAACCTTTCCGCTTTGTCCAAACGCTTGCCACACCGAGTATCAGATGTCTGGTTGGCTGGCATCCCATTCTTAGACGTGTTTCAGCTTGGCTAGTATTGAGGTTAAAGATGTCAGTGTCAATCCCGTTGCGGATTACAATTCTATCTTTCTGACCAAAGAAAGATGATGAAAGCAGGTTGCCCAACCATTCCGAGACAGGCACAAGGGTAAGCCTTTGAAGGCTTGTAAAATATTCCTTTTTCAGCCAGTAATTGCGCTCGCTCCCGTCAAAACCGAACGATTTCGGATATTCCTTAAGTTGCGGGCAGCCATGGCATCCGCTTTTCCATTTCTCGCATCCTACCAACTCGAAATGAGAGCAGTGTCCAGTGAATGTCCAGCAGTCGTGTAATGTCCAGACGGTAGGCAAATTCTTGTCCTTGAGGTAATTGAATAGGGTGGGGTAGTGAAGGTAGTATCCATGGATGTTGTGCAGGTGCACAATGTCCGGCTTGATTCTGTCAATCTCCTTTATAAGCCGCTCCGTGTCAGCCTTGGCATTCAACCCCTCGTTGTCAAACAGCCTGGCTTTGAGAGCATTGATGTACATTGACTCTTTACCTCCAATCTTGATTAGGTTTGATTCGCTAGACGGTTCACCTCTTCCATAAGCGATGAAACTCTCCCATCCCTCGCTTATCGCCAACCTCCCGATCTCCTCCGCAATCCTCCCGTGCGACCCCCAGTTGGCGGTGACGTTGATTTGTAAAAGTGACGGCATAATATGCTGTGAAGCAGGTGACTCTGCTTTACTATAGGAATCCTCGAACGGAGTCGTAGAAACCATCCTCCGTTATATTCCTTGATTTTTCTGGCGCGGATTAGATAGAACTTGCCAAGGTTCTGTGGCAGCGTCTTACTCCCTTATGATAAGATGCTATAGTCCTTTAATATCTATTCTTAATGAATCTGCTTGCTTAAGATAATCTACGGCATTCACAGTGGTAATTCCCAATTGCCCGCAGATTGAAGGGATCTTTTTGAATAGTTTTCCATCGTTCTGGTTAGGATTCTCTTCTGTAAGGACACGAATCGGATCAATGTCTGTACTATTGTTCATTGCATAGACAATGATAGTGCAGTCTGTACCATAAAGAAATGCCTCGCGTTCATTCAGATATCCGACTTCGTCATCTGAAAACTTCATCTTCTTCATTATCCGATCAACAAAATTGTTGTCAACCATATTGTAGAACGCTCTTTTGGGTGCCAATTCCTCCGTGGAAACGGCAATCCTTTTCCCTTGCAAACATGAAAACGATGAATATGCCAGACCTTGAGACACGAACTTTGATTCTGCCAAGACTTTGTCCAAAATGATCAAGGATCCATTCTGAATCTCTGACAGCAAATAGGAATTCAAACTATCAACCGTATCAAAAGGATGATAGTACCTTGCCATGGCTACCAACGAGGAAGTGTCCGCGACCGTTTTCATACTCCTCTGAATGCGTTTATGCTCTCAGGCTTTATTTTCAAAGCCTTACAGTATTCCTGCTCACCTATGACACCGGACGAAAGAGCGACCGTGTAGATGTCTTTCACGATCTCTGCTCTGATAGGTTGAGGATTTCTTCCCTGGGACACCGAGCCACTTTCCCTTTCCAGTTCTCTTTTGCGTGCTATCCTAACTTCTTTCTCGCGCCACTGATTTTCAAGCTCCTCTTTAATGTCGACATACGATTCGTATGACAACTTCTTTTGAACTAAGAGATTAGTGAATATGGCAAGTCTGCTCACATTGGTTTCCTGTGATATTTCCTTGACAAGGTCATGTCCATAGTCATTAGAAGCATCGAATGTTCTGACAGCGTCCAACTTTCCGGCCTGTTCCTTTCCAATGAGCAAGTGATAGGAAAACATATTGCACCATCTTTCCACATCAGAGATCTTCAAATTGGTCAATGCCGTGACATCAACTTCTTCAATCTCCTCCTTATTCAGCAGGTAATGCCCCAACTCATGAGCCAGAGTGAATATTTCCCTGCTGAATGATTCTTGCCTCCTCTTCAGAACAATGGCGTTAGGGCTCA
>ERZ808267.143-NODE-143-length-29532-cov-4.453981_pt1 | contig 29532 bp, 17 predicted proteins | sample MGYA00521241_ERZ808267 | MGnify/ENA primary metagenome ERZ808267 (study PRJEB31516, sample SAMN03275592) | gut metagenome | biome: mammalia-associated habitat; material: feces | host: Papio cynocephalus | place: Kenya | collected 2012-07-19 ...
CGCTGCTTTGCGTACCGTGCCGAATCCCCAGCCTTCGATGAAGTCAGCACTTCCCTTAAGCGAAGGGATTCCGGTTAGCACTGAGAAGATGTTGCCACCTGTTGCGATAGGGGCATCCCATGAGCGCACTCCGCCTTCTGAGATGTAGTTGATCTCCCAAATGGACTCAGCACACCATTCTCCAGCCTCTGTCCAGATTCCAGCGAAGTCATCAACAAGACTATACTTGCCGGACTGTTTGATTTCTTTCATGAAGCCAAGGGCTTTCTGGTATCTTGACTCATCATTCTGGTACATGACGGCTTCGGTGTAAAGCATGTAGGCCATCGCAAGGGTCACACGTCCCTCATTTCCTGCTGATGCTTTCATAGGAAGCACGTTCATCTCGAACACGTTCTCAAGGTTTGTGACGATCTTCTCATAGACAGCATCGTGGCCAAGTTGCTCAGCAAAATAAGGGGACTTCAGGTTTTCGTCATAGTAAGGAACATTTCCCCAAAGTTTCCACAGAACGTTGTAATAGAACGCCTTGAGCACAGTAGCCTCAGCCTTGTAAAGAGCCTTGGTCTCATCGCTTATCCCCGGAACGTTGTCCACATTCTCAAGAACCACGCAGCAGCGATTGATTCCTGAATAGGAGATTGTCCACATCTGGTTGCAGACATCAGTCGAAGTGGCTGTGTAGAAATGGGTCTTTACCAGAATAGGTTGGTCGCCCTCGTTGGAGCCACCGGCATTGATGTCATCGCCCATGATGTCATAAACAAGATGCAGGGCATCGTACTGGTAGAAGTAGTCGTACCACTCAAGCGGGTCATAAGCCGCTGTAAGTCCTTGGAACATACGTGCCTCTGTGTTGAAATATTCACTCATCGGCTCGGATGCGTTGTGCTCCGGTGTGACAAAGTCTTCGGAGCAGGAAGAAATGGTCAGGATTGAAAGGGCGCAAAGCGCGAAAAATATCTTTTTCATCTCGAATCTCATTTTAGAAGTTGACATTTACACCGAAAGTGAATGTTCTGTTCTGTGGATAGACACCGCGGTCGATGCCTACCTCTGTGCCGTAGCTGGAGTTTCCTCCAGTCACCTCAGGGTCACATCCTGTGTACTTTGTGAGGGTGAACAAGTTCTCTGCCTGAACAAATAGTCTCAGTCTGGAGATGGCCACGTGTTTGGTCAGTTTGGCAGGTAGAGTGTAACCGAACTGTACGTTTCTTGCCCTCACGAAGGAAGCGTCTTCAACCCAGTAGTCGGAAGCCCTGTAGTTCTCGTTGGCGGAACTGAAGGCGAAGCGAGGGTAGCTGTTCGTAGAACCTTCTCCTGTCCATCTGTTGAGGATGCTCTTCGGCAGGTTGATGTAGTAGAGGTCGGTACGGCGTGAGACGTTGAATGCCTGAACTCCGAACTGTCCCTGAAGCAACATGCTGAAATCAAAGCCTTTCCATTCGAGGTTGAGGGAAAGCCCCACTGTCCAGTCAGGAATGCCCTTGCCGATCTTCGTGCGGTCGTCATCGTTGATAGTCCCGTCACCGTTGACATCCACGAAGCGGAAATCTCCGGCCTGTGCGTTCGGCTGAAGCAATGCGCCTTCTGAATTGGTGTAGGCAGCGACCTCAGTGGCGTTCTGGAACACTCCGTCTGTCTTCCATCCGTAGAAGAACGGGAACGGCTTTCCGACCTCACCTCTGGTCAAGGTGCCGAGCTTGTGGCTTGAGCAGCCGAGGAATGTGGCGTCATCGCCAAGGTAGGTAAGCTCGTTGTGGTTGTAGGAGGCGTTCAGTTTGATTCCGTAGTTGAAATCACTGATGTGTCCCCTATAGCCAAGGTCGATCTCGACACCTCTGTTGACCATATCTCCAAGGTTTCCTATAGGAGCCGAGTCACCAGCGTAGGAAGGAACCGGCATTGACAGAAGCATTCCGGAGGTCTTCTTGTTGTAGTAGTCAATGGTGGCTGTCAGCTTGTTACCGAAGAAACCGAGATCAACACCAAGGTCGGTCTGAATGGACTGTTCCCACTTCACGTTAGGGTTAGCTAGTCCGCTTGGCTTCACACCAGTCGAGATTGCCTCGGTTCCGTTGCCTCCCGATCCGAACACATAGTTGTTTCCGGAACTTGAATATACCGCATAGGTGAAGTCTCCTATGTTGTCGTTACCATTGATACCCCATGAGCCACGGAGCTTGGCGGTAGAGAGCCAATGAATATTCTTGAGGAAGTTCTCGTTCTTGGCATTCCAACCCAAGCTGAATGAAGGAAATGTACCCCATTTGTTGCTTGGGCCGAATCTGCTGGAAGCGTCACGTCTTACAGTCACCTCGGCCATGTAACGCTCGTCAAAGTTGTAGGATATACGTCCGAAGTATGAGATAAGGCTGTAAGGGATTGAGTTCCAGCTGCCCCATCCGTTGCGGTCACCGTTCTCCTGCTTGCCGAGGGTGTTGTTCACGGAGATCTTCCAGATGTCGTAAGGGTACATCAGGCCGTTGGCACTTGCACCGAGGCTGGCTGATGTGCTGCGCAGGGCAGACTGTCCTAGGACAGCGTTGACGGTGTGCCTTCCGAAAGACTTGTCGTAGGCAAGGACGTTTTCGACCTGCCATGTGTAGTACCTGTCCATTGTCTGTGAGGCGCTTGAGCCGTAGTTGATCTTTTCTGTCACGCTCTTGTTGCCGTCCTTGTCGTAGGTTTCCTTTTCGGTGATGGTGTCGTACTTGTAGGACTTGGATGTGAGGAAATATTCATTGCTGTAGCTGTGGCCATAGACATAGGCGAGGTCAAGGGAAACTGAGTTCCTGAACTTGAGGCCATCGAAGAGATGTAGCTCTGTGTTGAGTCCAGCCACGATCTTGTCAGTGCTGCTTCGGCCGCCCGGCATGTCAAGCATGGCGATAGGATTGGCCTGCTCGTTATAGACACCGGCATCAGCGATGAAGTAAGGCACGCCAGCCGAATTCCTGATGATGTAAGGATAGCCTTCTGGGTAGAGGGTCTTGTACTTTTCCTCAGCCTGAGCGTCAGCATAGATAGGATCCAGAGGTGACATACCTAGTGCTGAACCGAGAGGAGAGCCGTATTCGGAGTTCGTGGAGATGGAGGCCGATCTGATGTGGGCGTATGAAATCTGGTTGCGGAACGAGAGTTTGTTCAACCAGTTGCGCTCTTCGGTCTTGTCGAACAGAACCACACCGACATTTTCTCTGAGAGTCACTCTGTTATAATAAGAGCGGTCGAAACTTCCACCGATAGTACCCTTGTTGGAAAGGTAGCCACCGGAAATGCTGTAGTCCACCTTACCGTTGCCTCCGGACACATTCACATCGTGCTTGACGATAGGGGAGTTCTTATCGAATATGGCATCAACCCAATCCGTTCCTTCTCCCAATGAATATGGATCCTCATAAATCGGGGCCTTGCCATCGTTTAGCATGCCCTCGTTCATCATTATGGCATATTCAGTGGCGTTCAGGACGGCAGGTTTTCTCCAAGGATTCTGAAGACCGTAGGAGAAGTCATAGCTTACGTGAGTCTTGCCTTCCTTGCCTTTCTTTGTGGTGACGAGGATGACACCGTTGGCAGCCCTGGCCCCATAGACTGCTCCGGAGGCAGCGTCCTTCAGAACTTCGATACGCTCGATGTCGTTCGGATTGATAAAGTCGATGCTGCCGGCCGGCATACCATCCACTATATAAAGCGGGTCAGAATTGTGAATTGTTCCGACACCTCTGACTCTGACCTGAGATCCAGCGTCAGGAGATCCCGAACCTTGGGTGACAAGCACTCCGGAGGACATACCCTGGAGCATGTTGTCAACTCTGGTCTGAGACTGGATCTTTAGGTCGTCGGATGTGATACTGGAGATCGCGGCGGTCACGACGCTCTTTTTCTGGACTCCGTAACCGATCACGACCGTCTCCTCGATAGTCTGTGTGTCAGGCAAGAGAGTCACCTTCATGTTCTGTGTGGCAGGAAGCTCCTGCGGAACATAGCTAATGAATGAAAACTGGAGGATGGCGCCTTGCGGGACTGTGATCTCGAAGTTACCTTTGGCATCAGTCATGGTACCGTTGGTTGTACCTTTCTGAACTACCCCGGCGCCAATGAAACCAGTACCGTTCTCATCAAGGACGGTACCTTTGACACGGATGGATTGTGACCATGCAGTCGCTGATCCTATACCGAGAAGACAGATGACTGTCAAAACAATCTGTTTTAGATTTTTGATGTTCATTGTTTCTGTGGGTTTGTATTGATAATTAATAGTGATAGTGCATTTATGCGTTTCTTCACTACAAAAATATCAAGGAGAATCAGAAATAAAAAATCTCAGAACAAAATAGGGGAATGATGAATTTTGTTTGGTTGTTAATTAATTGCTAATGAATATATTAATGGTTATTGTGGGGCAAAAATAGTGGATTATAAAACAATTGTTAAACGTTTTAAAATTTTTTAAGTGGAAATATGTTAAAGAATAGTAGTGGGTAGATAGTTGATTGCTAATTATTTAATAGATTTGTTTAGGCTTATTTTTAGTGGATTGCGCGACCGTTTCATCAGAAAATCGCCTGTTTTTTCGTCCACTTAATTACCGATTTCCTTGATTCTCTCCTCGAAATTCTCCCTGTCCCCAAGAGCGGAGTTCTTGATCTGTGCCCTATAATTATAGATGGTGTTGACGGAGTATCTGAGCATCGACGCGATGTCTGAGGATTGGGTGATTCCGAGCCGGATCAGGGCGAAAATGCGAAGTTCGGTGTTGAGTAGCTTGCCTTTTTTAGGTTCTATTCTGGCATCCTCGCGGAGAAGCCCGTTGAACTCCTCAACGAACTTCGGGTACAGTTTGAGGAACGTCTCATCGAACATATTGTAAAACTCCTTCAGTTCCTTCTCGACATTGTTGGGTGATGAGGTTTCAGCGATTAGCTTGTCCAAATTCCCGGCCAAAGCCAGTTTGCGCACGCTGCTTTGGTAGGCCTTCATCTTGTCTATGTACTTCGAGCACATGCTCAGGAACAGCCCGATATATTCCTCCTTCGCTGCGTTCGCTTCTTTGAGCTCGCGGTTCATCTTTTTAAGCCGTCTGTTGAAATCCGCCAGTGTGTCGGAACTCTGCTTGATTTCCTTGTTCATCTCTGCTATTCTCTTGCTGTACTCTATTTGTTTCCGGTAGAGTCTGAACAGAGCAAATGATACTCCAAGAAGCAAAAATGCCAAGGCGGACATCACCACAAGCATATTCCTTGTCTTTTTCTGGTGTGTTTGCTGGATGTCCGAGTAACTTTTCTGGACTGCCGGAAGAATAGCCGCGATCTGCCATTGGCGCAGCTTAGCATCGAATGCGATCGCATCCTCCAGAGAGAAACTGGAATATTTGAACGCTCGCGCGTAGTCCCCATCCTCGAACAAAGCGTTGGCAAGACTGAATAGCGAGGCGTTGTCCTTGGTAGCGGTCTTGATGTCAGCCATCGCTGAACGAATAAACCAGTTCTTCATCTCCTCCCTACGATTGAGCTGCTCGCAGATTCTTGCCTGGAAATATGCCAGGTTCGCATAGTCGTGGCTTGCGGGATCCATCCTTGAGAGTGAGTGTCTGTTGATGAAATCAGCCTGGGCGAAATTCTTTTCATCAATGCACTTGCGTACCGTCATGTAACGGCTCAGACCGCTTGAGGGATCCGCCAGTGCCAGCAATCGTTCACGGTAGTACACCACCTTCCTAAGCATGGATTTGTCCGCGCCTTTCTGGTTCTCGTCATAGTCGAACCAGAACCTTTGCTGGACGTTGCACCAGGCGATCTCCTGCTCTTTTGTGAATATGGTCGTGTCCACCTGAGCCAGATCATTCCGGGCTTCAAGGAACTCTCCGGCAGCCGTGTTCAGCATCGCTTCCTTGAGGCGGACATCATTGAGCTTGCTCCTGTCGCAAAGGAGCAGGGCGATTTCTTTTTGTTTCTCAAGAGTTTCAACGGCCTTACCGTAATTGAAAGGCTGATATTCATCGAAAAGTTCCCCGTAAATCTTGTACTGTCTTTCTGGTGAGACTCCACGAGAATGGAGGGTGTTCTCAATTGTCTTGATGCGAACTTCTTTGGCCGATACATAGTTACCCGCCTCTTCGATTGTCTTGTCCAGTTCGTCCAGAAGTTCTTTCTGGGTCTGAGCGTAAGTAGTACTTGCCGCCACCACAAGCAAAAAGGTAGCGGCAAGTGAAAATCCTATGGAGCGGTGAGCGATCATCTTCAGTGAATAATCGAACCAGCCACAATGTTGGCCACAAGGGCACGCAAGCGTCCCACACCGCCCTTGTCCTCTGGGTGAACCCTATGGGTCAACAGCACGATTGCAGTTTTGCTTTCCATGTCGATTACCACTGAGGTACCTGTGTAACCGGTGTGCATGATTGTGGTCTCAGGATTGAACAGATCCCCGCGTGGTCCGCTGTGGGAACTCTTCTTGTCCCATCCGAGGGCTCGTCCGACAGAAGGATCATTTTGTGACGGGATTGTTGCCATCAACCTTACGGTGGCCGGGCTGAGGATTCTGGTGGCTTCCAAGGCGTTCCCTTTTTTGTCAACTAGGCATCCGTTGTTCATGATTGCTGAACAAATTACAGACAGGTCCTCAGCGTTTGAGAACACTCCTGCATTGCCGGAATTACCGCCCATTATCATGCGAGCCATCGGGTCATGAACCTGTGCCACCAACGGCTTCCCGTCAGATTGCACCTCGGTCGGAGCGCAGAGTCGGGCCAATTCAGCCGAATTGTCAACCGCTGGGGTGTAGATCAACGGGAAATAGCATGTGTGCTTTAGTCCGAGGACATCGAAGACATGTTCTTGGGCATATTCATAAAGCTTTTCTCCGGTCACTCTTTCTAAGATTCGTTGCAGGGTGACAAAGTTCAGGCAGCTGTACATGAAATCGGTGCCGGGACGGAAGTTTCTTTTGATTTCTGTTGCGATGTACTGCTCCATCTTTTCAGGATTGTTTCCGCCATATTCCTTGACAAACGTGTTTGCATTGATGTACGGAGTCAGACCTGAGGTGTGCGACAGAAGGTCTCTTACGGTGATGTCCACTGTCTCACCGCTTTCCGGATCCGTCCATGGTTTGAAATTGGGAATATACCTGTCCACGTTGTCGGTGAGGCGTACGTAACCGTTCTCTATCAATTGCATGAAGGCGAGAGTTGTGCCTACGCATTTGCTGACGGAGGCAAGGTCGAACATTGTTTCCGTTGTCATAGGCTCCACTGTCGGCACTACTGATTTGTTGCCGTAGGATTTAAGATAGACGATGTCGTTTCCCCTTACCACCGAGAGGACGGCTCCTGGTATTTCCTTGGCTGCTATCGCATCGTTGATGACTCTGTCAACCTGGGCAAGTTTCTCGGAATTCATCCCATGACGCTCAGGCGAATCGAGTTTCAATGCTCCTTGAGCAAATGCCGGAACCGCCAGTGCAACGGCCACAGTGACTGTTAGTAACTTTTTCATTTTGAATATATTCATTTAATTAGTAACCGTTAAATACTAACTTGCTTCTCCATTGTCAAGTCTGCGGTAACTTATTTCTGTTATTAAAATATTAATGTGGTCATGATAGGGTAGTGGTCAGACACAAATGTCCTATTCATATACTCTTTGGTAATGGTTTCATATTCAGTGCAACTGCTGAATCCTTTGAACCAGATGTAGTCGATTATGTAATCTGCCGAGGCTTTACCCCAATCGTTGTAAGTGTTGATGTGATCGGTCTTGACGGCTACTTCGCGAGCGTTTTGCATCACTTTCTTGAGGTCATCGAACTCTGGGCGGTCAATCCTCATGTTGAAGTCACCGGTAAGGATCATTGGGTAGTTCTCTGGGTTGATGCCTGCGATCCTGTCCACAATGAGTTTGAGGCCATTCTTTCGCGCCTCCCAGCCGACATGATCAAGATGAGTGTTGACGTAGTAGAACTTCTTACCACTGGCCTTGTCTTTCATCAAAGCCCATGTGGCTGACCGGAAACAGGCAGCATCCCAACCTTTTGACGGTACTTCCGGAGTCTCAGAAAGCCAGAAAGTTCCCCATTTGATTAGTTTGATGGTTTTCTTGTTGTAGAAGATGGACATGTGCTCACCCTTGTGCTTTCCGTCCTCACGACCAACACCGACTGATTTGTAGTCTGGGCAATATTCCTCAAGGTATTTGATCTGGAAGTCGAGAGCTTCCTGAACTCCGAATATGTCAGGTCTCTGATCTGTAATCATCATCGCTGATGCCGGATACCTGTATTTCCACGAATTTGTACCATCATTAGCCGTCCCGACACGGATGTTGTAAGAAATCACTTTGATGTCTGCGGGCTTCCCGCTTTTAGCTGACAGGCTGAACGGCAGTGACATCATGACCGCCATGAGAATCAAAAAAGCTTTTTTCATGATAATATCTCTTTAGTTATTAATTCAAAACAATTTGTGGACTACAAATTTAACAAATTGTGCTAACTTTGCCTTGTGAATGATAAAATTAATCGGTGAATATTCCAGTGAATCCACCATGTCATTCAATAATCATCTGACAAAACATTGCGACTATGGCTGAAGAGACATTCAATGAATATGGCAAAGAGCGGGCAATTGATCTGCTTTTTGAGGGTAGTGGGTTCTCTCGCACGGAAAGAATTGGTTTTGAGTCTGGAGCTGGAAACACGCTGATTTCCGCCTCGCGGCTTTTCGTGGAAGGGATGGACTTCGACCTGACATATTTCCCACTCAAACATCTTGGTTACAAGTCTGTTGTCGCTGTCGCTGGAGAGATTTATGCCGTGATGGCTCATCCGAGGCTTCTTAACGTGAGGTTGGGCGTTTCCGCCAAACTGGACTTCGGCCACGTCAAGGAACTGTGGCAAGGAATAGTCACGGCAGCCAAGGAGCACGGCTTCAAGTCATTGGATCTGGATCTCGTTCCGTCTCCGAACGGCTTGACCATCAGTGTCTCGGCTGTCGGAGAGGAATTCAAACTGACAAAAGGACGCACAGTCAAGGCAAGGAGCATGGATCTTGTCTGTGTGTCGGGCAGTCTTGGGGCAGCCTTTCTTGGCCAACAAATTTTGGAACGTGGTAAAGAGGCTTTCGAGAAGGCCAAGGATGATTCCGCACAGCCGGATCTTGAGAAGTACAAGATGCTGATAGGCAGCTATCTCAAGCCGGAGTTGAACGCTGCGATTGTGAATCGCCTTGAGGAGGCTCAAATCTATCCATCAAACGGTTACCTTGTCGCCCATGGCCTTTCGGACGCTGTGAAGCGGCTTTCCCGTGACACTGGTCTTGGAGTAAAGATTTACGCTGACAAAATCCCTTTTGAAGGGAACAGTTTCGCTTCCGGCAAGGAACTGGACATAGATCCGATTTCCGCTGCGATGAACGGAGGTGATGATTTCAGGCTTCTGTTTACAATTCCGATTCTTTCAGCAGAGAAATTTCGCTGTGATTTCCAGACTTTCGACATCATTGGCCATCTAGCCCAGCCAGAGGTCGGTTCTGTCCTCGTCTCTCCGGATGGTTTAGAGCATCCTATTTTGGCTCAGGGTTGGAAGGAAGTCTAGACATTTTTTGTGTCTAAATGCTCATTGAGGTGAAATCAATTCAACTAATTGGCTGTTGCCCATGAAACCAATGCGATTCCTAATTCTAATCACTGCATTAATGTTGACTTTATCCTCCTGCGACACGGGGTTGTTCAGTCAGATGGATAAGGCCCTTGATGAGGTGGAGCAAGGAATGAGCTATGTCAACACCTTGAAAACCAGTGATGTGCAAAAGTTGTCAGATTGGTTTGATAGGAGAGGAGATGATGGACAGAAAGGAAGGGCTCTATACTGTCTCGGACGCAACCAATTCAATGATGGGGATTTCTCAGCAGCGATAGTCTCCTACACCAAGGCTCTTGAATATTCAGTCAAGGCGGCTGATACTCTGCGGGTCGCTAGAATCTGCTATGACATGGCGCACACATGCAACGCTTCCGGCAGCCCGACGGACGAGATGATGTACCTCGCAAGGGCGGCTGAGGCCTACAAGGTGGCAGGTTACATAAAGGAGTCACAGCAGGCTCTACTTGAAATTGGCCAGGCCGAATCAGGACTGGGAAGATACGGAGCCGCAGAAGACATATTCAAAAGTGTCCTTTTCGATGCTCATGAGATGCGGGACACTCTATTGGAGGCTCGCTGCCTTGAATCCTATGCCGCTCTTGCCATGAGCAAGGACACGCTTGACCCAGCGTTGGCGATTGACCTTTTAAGTCGCGCCGCGGATGAACTTGGCTTCCCGCTTTCGTATGCCGACAAAGGGGTTCTAGCCTACGCCTATTCGGTTTCTGGTCATCGGATTGAGGCTGAAAGATGGCTTTCTGAAGCTCGGTCCACAGCAGAGACAGACTCAGAAATGGCAGATGTGAATTTCAGGGAGTATCAGATTTTCTCCCGTTCAGGAGAGATCGGAAAGGCTTTGGCTGCATTGGAAAAGGTCATGGAATATGCCAACCGAAGCCAGTCGGGAGCTCTTTCCGCTGCCGTGGCCGCAAGCCAAAGGGATTATATTCAAGGACGGGCAGAGGCTGACAGGGAGAGGCTTCATGCCGCCCGCCTGCAACTGTGGGTGCTGGCTCTTGGTTTCTTGCTCGCTCTTGCTGCTGTCGCGGCAGTGTATTATGTGCGTAAAGCAGAGGCACAGAAGAAACTAGACGCGGAAAAAGCTGAGACAGAAAAATTTATGAATATCGCGGAGGACTTGCAAGCCCGTCTTTCCAGACCAGTGTCCAAATCGGAACCAAAGGTTTTTGACAAGTTCAACGTTCTGGAACGTCTCTGTGAGCAGTACTATGTCTATGAAGGCACCGATAACCTCCAGCCGAAGATTCTCAAAGAGGTGAAATCAATAGTGGAGGGCCTCCGAAGCGACAAAAAAGTGCAAAAGGTACTTGAGAATATGCTCGATCAGACTATGGACAACGTGATGGCCCGCCTTCGTGGCGATTTTCAGTCTTGGAAAGAGGACGATTTCCGGCTGTTCAGCTTCACCGCGGCAGGATTCTCCAGCACTACGATCTCGGCCTTGATGGGCAAGGAGAAAGGTGTTGTCTATAACCGCGTCTGGCGTCTAAAAGGCAGGATATCCTCTTCTGATTCCCCTCAGAAGGAGTTTTTCCTCAGTGCTTTGGAGAAGAAATAGTTTAGAACACAATATTAGTATTTTTAAATATGAGGATTATTAAAAAATTGGCAACCATTGCGTTGACTTTCATTTCGGTAGGATGCACAGACCGGAGTGTCGGCGATGGCGAGTATCTTATTGAAGGATTCGTCAAGAATGTTCCCGATAGCACAGTCATTAATCTGCTTAAGAGCGAAGGCCGGATGATGTCTTTGGTCGCTGCTGACACAGTCATTGGTGGCCGTTTCGAGTTCCGTGACACAATCTCCGGAGAGGCTGCACGGCTCGGTATCTGTTCCTTCAGCGAAGGTTTTCCGAATCTGTCGCTTCCTGTTTGGGTAAAGCCCGGTGAGAAGGTTAAGATCACTGGAGAGGATAATCTGCTCCTGACATGGACGGTCAAGAGCCAAATCCCTGAACAGAAAACTGAGAATGATTTCCTTTCTGTACAATTTCCGGAAAAGAGGCAAGCCTTGGCCTATGCCGTTGAAGAAGCTGACATCTTGAGATACCTTAGAGGACTTCAAGGCGAGGAGAGACGTGCCGCATGGAGAAAAGTGGACTCGCTCAGACGACTTTATGAACCTCTTGACAGCATCGCTGAGCTTAAGGTTCTAGAATATATGAGGACAGCCCCTGTCTCAACACGTTGGATGGAAGAATTGGCGATGGTGGCCAGATCAATTCAGGGCGGCTACATGTCTTTTGACAATGATTTGATTCAGGAGCTATACTCACGTCTTTCTCCGGCTGACCTTGAGTCGGAATTCGGTCAGGTTATCTCCGCAAGCCTTAATCCTCAAAAAGTTGTCAATGTCGGGGACGCTATGGCGGACGGTGATCTTTACGATGTGGATGGGAATCTTCATCATCTAGCCGAGTTCACAGGAAAGTTCATCCTTCTGGATTTCTGGAGCCTTGGCTGTGGTCCGTGCATGCAATCTGTCCCAGAAGGAAACGAAGTCGCAAGAAAGTACTCAGACAAACTGGCTTTCGTCCGTGTGGGCCTTGACCCTAAGGACACGTGGCTTAAGGCTGTAAAGGAAAAGAAATCCGATTGCTATGAGTGGAATGAACTTAAGTCTTGGGGTATTGGCTTGACAGCATCTTATCAGGTGAGCGGCATCCCGCATTTCGTCCTAATCTCCCCGGAAGCTAAGGTCATCGACACATGGACCGGCTACGGCAAAGGCTCCCTCCATTCTAAAGTCCAAAAGTACTTAGAGGTTAAATAAAATCAGCGGTTGTCGTGGCAGTCAACTAATTGATTGCCAATCGATAAAAGAATGTGCTCCTACCATAAACCGGCAGGAGCATATTCTTTTAATAATCTGATTGTCAGTCGCTTGTCTGCTACGGCTCAGGGTGGCAAGGCGTTAGTCGTTGTTCATCTGCGTGATGTCCGGCTTGTAGCGCTCAGAGTCACCGATGAGCCACTCTGCATAGTAGTCGGCCATGCGCCAGAAGAAGTATTCATTCATGTCTCCGAAGCCATGACGTTGGCCAGGAAGAATGAGCATGTCGAACCTCTTGTTGGCCCTGATCAGAGCGTTGACCACACGGATGGTGTTGGCCGGATGCACGTTGTTGTCGATGTCTCCGTGTACGAGCATCAGGTGGCCTTTTAGGTTACCAGCAATCTCTGGGTTGGTCTTGATGCTATAGACGAACGTGGTGTCACCCTTGTCGATCTTCTCAAGAACTCCATGATGCTGCTCGCTCCACCAGCGGTTGTAGATGCTGTTGTCGTGGTTGCCAGCGCAGGAGACTGCTACCTTGAAGAAGTCTGGATATTTCAGAATCGCAGCTGTGCTCATGAATCCTCCACCGGAATGTCCGTGGATTCCAACCCTGTCAAGGTCGATGAATGAATATCTTGCACCGAGCTGCTGGATGGCATATTTCTGATCCTCAAGGCCGTAGTCGCGCAGGTTGCCGTAGCCGTAGTTGTGGTACCACTTCGAGCGGTTAGGATGTCCGCCCCTATTGCCGACCGTGATAACGATCATTCCCAGCTGAGCGAGCCTGTCCGTGCGAGTGAAGCCCTTGCTCCACGAGATGTTGTTGGCTTCCACTTGAGGGCCAGGATAGACATAGTCACAGATCGGATAGACCTTTGTGGAGTCGAAGTCGTAAGGCTTGTACATCGCACCGTAGAGGTCGGTAACACCGTCCGCAGCCTTCACCTTGAATCTCTCAGGGAACTTGTAGCCGGCCTCGAACAACAGGCTTAGGTCAGCGGTCTCAAGATCGGAGATTCTCTTGCCGGCAGCCGAGAACAAAGCCACTGCCGGGGTCCAGTCAACGCGTGAGTAGTTGGCCACGAAGTACTTGACGTCATCGCTAGCGGTCGAGAGCACGTCCATGTCGTTCATGTCCAGCTGTTGGAGAGCACCGCCTGTGAGCGGAACCCTGAACGTGTGCATCTGGTAAGGATTCTCGTCCTTGTTTACACCGCAGGCGCTCAGCAGAATGTAACCCTCCTTCTCGTTCACACCGAGGATGTCCTCGACATGGAAAGCCCCATCGGTCAGATTCCTGACCAGAGTTCCATCATTGTTATAAAGGTATATGTTTGCCCATCCGTTGCGCTCGGACCAGTGGAGGATCTGCTTCCCACCCCCAATCAAGAACGGAGTCCGATATTCCACATAGGTTCTTTCTCTTTCGGAGATTACTGTCTTGGTAGAGTCAGAATCAACGCCTACCCAACAGAGATCCAGCCTCTTGAGGTCACGGCTCTGGCGCACGAGATAAAATCCGGAGTTGTCGCCTAGCCACTCGTTCTTCCAGTAGTCCAGATAGTTATCCTTGGCTGTCCTTCGAGCACTTTGCAGTGACACTTCCTGATCCTTGAACGCCTGGCTCTTGATCTGCTTAAAAGAAGCCTCGTTGCGTGAATCATTCATTGTGAACAAATAGAGATAACCCTTTGGCCCCGGTTCGCCCGGCATCTGGTACTTGTAGGTTTCCAGTTTTGGACGCTTTCCGCTCACGGAATTGATGACCCACAAGTCGTCCAGTTTCCTCATGTCCCATTTCATTGTGGCGAAACGCTTCGAGTCTGGAGACCAGACAAGCTCGCCAGGATAGTGCCTTTTGGTGGAGTCTGCCTCGGTGTCACCGGCATAATTGCCGTATCCGTAGCCGAACTGCCTGATTCCGTCAGTTGTTAGGCGATGCTCCACTATCGTGCTGTCCTTCTCGTCCTTGGCTGCCTTGCGAAGGCTGGTCGAATCCATCACCCAAAGGTTGGAACCCTTGGCATAGACCCCGAACGTGCCGTCAGGAGCAATCGAAGCCCAACGCGGGTATTTGTCCTTCTCCTTTGCCACTGTGTCAAGCTTTGCCGAAGCGATTTCGTAGCGGAAATATGTCGTGTCCCTTTCGTTCTGAAGCCCAGAGATGATGCTGAAAGTGAACGCTTTGTCGTCCTTCAATTCCAAATCCCTTATAGGAATATGCTTGCCCTCGAAAGGGTAGCGGACAACCTCTGTGATCTGCATAGCAAGCCTGTCCATGTCGAAAACCTCAGTTTTCGTCCCTTTTGCTGGGTCCACGATGTAATAGTGTGTTCCCTGCGGAGTCCGCCAACTGTACCAGAACTTGTCGCTGTCTCTGAACCAGTTAGGGGAGATCTGCGTGGAGAATACCATCTGGTTCACTTTCTTGGCTGAGAATCTCTCGGCGAGAGCGTAATTGGCCTTCTGCGTCTGCGCGAACCCAAAAGCGCAAATAAGCGCTGCCGCGCAGGCAAGTACGAATTTTTTCTTCATAAATATTTTTTGAATATAATTGATCAACTATAGTTCAATCTCACAACTTTCAAGGCCGTCACAGACCGCTTTGACTGTGATTGCTCCCTTGCTTGTACGTCTTACAATGACGCTTGCCAGCCCGTTGAAAGCCTTGATTTCGTCCGAATGGAAAGGAGTGTGACAGGTCGCGTCACCGGCATCCACAGCTACAATCTCTCCAGCGCCCGAAACAATGAATTTGATCTCATCACATGCTGTTGGCACCATATTCCCATCTTTATCAGCGACTTTCACATCGACAAACAGAATGTCGTCAGTGTATGATGTCTGTGTGGAAGCCGGAGCACAGTCTCCGCCAAAATCCGTGGATGGACCTTGGCCATATTCACAAGCCATAAGGATTTTTGCCGCGCTTCCAGTTGTGGTGATGGTGTTTTCGATTGTCTTGCCATCGGCTGTCAGCCCGATAACCTTGACGGTTCCAGGCTCGTAGATTACATTGTCCCAAAGGAATCTATATTCTTTGGTCCCCTTTGTTTTCCTGCCGTAGGATTTGCCGTTGACGAAGAGTTCCGCGCTGACGCAGTTCGTGTAGGCCTGCACCGGAGTGATCTGGCCTTCACGACCGGCCCAATTCCAATGTGGCATTAGATGCAGCACGGGCTCGGAGGACCAACGGGACTTGTAGAGCCAGTATCTATCCTTCGGGAAGCCGGCCAAATCAATGATTCCGAAGTACGAGCTTCTGGACGGAGTGGCAATAGCTCCCTTTTCCTTCAATTCTTTCTCGGCCTTGGCTTTGGCTTCCTCATCGTGGAAGTTTGTAAGGATTGTGAGATCTGTGTTGTAAGGAGTTGGCTCGCCAAGGTAATCGAAGCCAGTCCAGACAAACTCTCCGAGACAAGATGGATTCTTGTCCTCTTCAGCCCATTCCTGATCCGGAAGCTGGCCCCATGGAACCGTGAACATGTCGAACGAGCAGACCTGGAAATTATCCAGTGCCCCTTCTTTTTTGTTGCTTAAAGGGAATATGTACACTCCCCTTGAGCTGACAGTTGATGCTGTCTCACTGCCTAGATACAGTTTGCCTGGATTGGCCGCATGAAATTTGCCGTAGAGGTGCGGCTTGTAGTTGAATCCGTAGATGTCCATCGTGTTGCGGAAATCCTGCTCGGATGCCCACGGATTGTCGCTTCCGTAACTCGTGAGCCTTGTAGGGTCTTCATAATGACATACCTCTGTGAGATGATAGGCGATTCCGTATTTCTCAGGATAACCCTGTTCGGCTGTCTCGTTTCCGATGCTCCACATTATCACGGATGGATGGTTGCGATCTCTGTGGATCATTGCCTTGAGATCTTTGTCCGCCCATTTGTCGAACAGTTTGGCGTAGCCGTTTTCTTTCTTGGCTATCGTCCATGTGTCTGTCAGTTCGTCCATCACAAGGAATCCCATCCGGTCACAAAGGTCGAGAAGCTCCGGAGCCGGAGGGTTGTGGGATGTGCGGATTGCGTTGCAGCCCATCTGTTTGAGCATATTCAATCGCCTTATCCATGCTGTCTCGTTCCAGACGGCTCCGAGGGCTCCCGCATCGTGGTGCAGGCAGACCCCTTTGATGAAGGTCTTTTCCCCGTTGACGTACAGGCCATCGGATTTATATTCAAGATCCCTCAGACCGAAGGTGGTCCTGTAAAGATCTTTACTGCCGTCCTTAGTTGTGACGGTTGTGACGGCTTGGTACAGTGCCGGGTGCTCCGGACTCCAGAACTCAGCCTCCTCCAGAGTGAATTTCTGGGCAAGACTGGCATCGTCTGTGATAGTTTTAAACTTTGTCTCCTCCGAAGCTAGAAGTTTCGCCCCATCGGTCACTGAGCCTGTCGAAGTGACCATCAAAGCCGGATCAATAACTCTGAATATCTCCGTGCGCACCGTTCCACTGACAGCATCCCCTGCATTTCGCAGCGTTATGTCAATGCATACCTCTTTTCCCTTGGTGGTCACGAAAGTTCCCCATTGCGCCACCCCGACAGGCTCTGCCACAGTTAGATAGACATTCCTATAGATTCCACCTCCTGGGTACCACCGGCTGGACTCCTCAGGATTGTCCAACGTCACCTTGACGAGATTGTCACCAGCCTTCAGGTATGGTGTCAGGTCCGCCCGGAAAGAGGAGTATCCGTACGGCCATTCTGTGACATATTCATTGTTACAGAACACTTTGGCATAGGACATGACCCCTCCGAAATCGAGGAAAAACTGTTTTTTCGATTTAAGATCTTTTGCTTCAACCGAAAGGATTTTTGAATATTCCGCCTTGCCCCACCAAGCTAATTTCCCTGACTCCCCAGGATAGTCTTGGACAAAAGGGCCATCAACACCCCAATCGTGTGGCAGGTTGAGTACCCGGCTTTTACCGTCTTTGGTGAACGTCCAATCATCATTCCAAAGCTTACTTCCGAGCGGTTGCGCGGACATATTCAAAGATAGAACTGTCGCTAGTATGGCGAGAGCGATGCTAAAAGATTTATTTTTCATAAAGTAAAGATAGCTATTTTTTGAGAATTGCAACGTTTTGCCGCAAGAATCTGAGATAATCTATTCGCTTGAAGTTTTGTTAATTGAAGAATTATCCGTAAATTTGCAGCCCCAAATTGTTTTTGGGAAACATAAATAATAGATTTACAATCATTTATGCCTACAATTCAACAATTAGTTCGCAAAGGACGCGTGAGCATTGTTTCTCAGAGCAAGTCACGCGCGCTGGACGCTTGTCCTCAGAAGAGGGGCGTATGTCTTCGTGTTTACACGACGACTCCTAAGAAGCCTAACTCAGCGATGAGAAAGGTTGCCAGGGTGCGCCTTACCAACTCTAAAGAGGTCAATGCCTACATTCCGGGCGAGGGTCACAACCTTCAGGAGCACAGCATCGTGCTGGTTCGTGGTGGTCGTGTTAAGGACCTCCCTGGTGTGCGTTACCACATCCTTAGAGGAGCTTTGGATACAGCTGGCGTAGAAGGAAGGACTCAGTCCCGTTCCCTCTACGGAGCCAAGAGACCAAAGAAATCTAAGAAGTAGTCCGTTTCATTATCTTTATCACCTTTAATTTTTACTCACAATGAGAAAATCGAAGCCTAAAAAGAGGATTCTACTTCCTGATCCTAAGTTTCACGACATCGAGGTTACCCGTTTCGTGAACAATCTTATGTTGCAGGGGAAGAAGAGTATCGCGTATTCTATTTTTTACGATGCCATTGACATGGTAGGCGAGAAGATGAAGGATTCTGACAAGGCTCCTCTAGATATCTGGAGGAAGGCACTCGAAAACGTTACTCCTCAGATCGAGGTTAAGTCACGTCGTGTAGGAGGTGCAAACTTCCAGGTGCCTACTGAGTTGCGTCCGGAGAGAAAAGTCTCGCTTTCAATGAAGAATTTGATCAACTTCGCCCGCAAGCGTTCCGGCCACTCAATGGCAGAAAAACTTTGTGCAGAGATCGTTGCCGCCTACAATAACGAAGGTGGTGCATTCAAGAGAAAAGAGGATATGCACAAGATGGCTGAGGCCAACAAGGCATTCGCCCACTTCCGTTTCTAATTTTATTCGCAGATGGCTGCTAAAAGAGATCTTACTTACACAAGAAACATCGGCATCATGGCCCACATCGATGCCGGAAAGACGACTACATCCGAACGTATTCTGTACTACACCGGAAAGACTCACAAGATCGGTGAGGTACATGAAGGGGCTGCCACAATGGACTGGATGGTTCAGGAGCAGGAGAGAGGTATCACCATCACCTCTGCTGCCACCACAGCGTTTTGGCATTACAACGGTCACGTTTATCAGATTAACCTGATCGACACTCCGGGTCACGTCGACTTCACCGTTGAGGTGGAGCGTTCGCTCCGTGTGCTCGACGGAACTATCGCTACTTTCTGTGCTGTCGGACGTGTTCAGCCTCAGTCTGAGACTGTTTGGCGTCAGGCGGACAAGTACGGTGTTCCGAAGATTGCGTATGTGAACAAGATGGACCGTGTCGGAGCTGACTTCCTTGCATGCGTTGAGGAAATCTACACTAAGCTCGGTGCCAAGGCTGTTCCAATCTGTCTCCCTATCGGATCAGAGGATAAGTTCAAAGGCATCATCGACCTTATTTCCAGAAAAGCAATTTACTACGATTCTGGAGAAGAATTGGTCAACTATGAAATCAAGGACGTTCCGGAAGACATGGCCGGAGAAGTCGAGAAATGGAGAGACAAACTCGTAGAGGCTGCTGCTGAATGCGACGAGGCTCTCATGGAGAAGTATTTTGAGAATCCTGACTCCCTTACCGAGGATGAAATTATCGCTGCTCTTCGCAAGGGTACGATTTCTATGCAGATCGTTCCTGCCTGCTGCGGTTCTTCATTCAAGAACAAGGGCGTTCAGTTCCTTCTTGACGCTGTGATGCGTTATCTTCCTTCTCCACTTGACAAGGGTGTTGTCAAGGGTACTGATCCTAAGACAGGTGAGGAAGAGGATCTTCTCCCTGATGCATCTCAGCCGTTCTGTGCTCTCGTGTTCAAGATTGCCACTGATCCATTCGTTGGCCGTCTCGCTTTCATGAGGGTTTACTCAGGTCGTGTTGATGCTGGCTCTTACGTCTTTAACGTACGTACCGGGAAGAAAGAAAGAATCGCGCGTCTGTACCAGATGCATTCCAATCACCAGAATCCTATCGATTTTGTTGAGGCTGGGGACATCTGCGCTGCCGTTGGATTCAAGGATCTCCGTACCGGAGACACCATCTGCAACGAAGATCATCAGATCGTGCTCGAATCAATGGAATTCCCTGATCCTGTTATCGGTATCGCTGTCGAGCCTAAGACCCAGGGTGACTTGGACAAGCTGAGCATCGCCCTTGGCAAGCTCGCTGAGGAAGACCCTACATTCACCGTAAGGTCTGACCATGAGACCGGCCAGACAGTCATCAGTGGCATGGGTGAGCTTCACCTTGACATCATCGTGGATCGTCTCCGTCGTGAGTTCGGTGTCGAGATCAATCAAGGCGCTCCGCAGGTTAACTACAAAGAGGCCATCACGGCTACAGTACAGCACCGTGAAGTCTTCAAGAAACAGACTGGTGGTCGTGGTAAGTTCGCTGACATTATCGTTGAGATCGGCCCTGCTGATGAGGGTGTCACCGGACTCCAGTTCGAGAATCAGGTTAAGGGTGGAAATATTCCTAAGGAATTCATCCCTTGCATCGAGAAGGGCTTCAAGGCCGCTATGGCCAACGGTGTTCTCGCTGGTTACGAGGTTCAGTCAATGAAGGTCGTTGTTCTTGACGGTTCATTCCACCCTGTCGATTCAGACCAGCTTTCATTCGAAATGGCCGCCCGTTTGGCATTCCGCCACGCCTGCCCGAAAGCAAAGCCTGTTCTTCTTGAGCCTATCATGTCCCTTGAGGTTGTTACCCCAGAGGACTACATGGGAGACATTGTGGGTGACCTCAACCGTCGTCGTGGCCAGATCCAGGCTATGGACTCTACCGCCAACGGTGCGAGAATAGTAAGAGCCTTCGTTCCGCTCGCTGAGCAGTTCGGTTATGTGACGGTTCTTAGAACCCTTTCATCCGGACGTGCAACTAGCACGATGACTTTCGACCACTATGCTGAGGTTCCTGCCAACTTGGCCAAGGACGTTATCGAGAAGAGCGGCTACAAGCTCTCCGATGATGACGAGTAAGTGTTAAAACGTAATTAAGTATTTTTGATATGAGTCAAAAAATCAGAATAAAACTCAAATCATTCGATCACATGCTGGTTGACAAGTCAGCCGCTAAGATCGTGGACACCGTGAAGGCTACAGGTGCTAAGGTGAACGGTCCTATTCCGCTTCCTACCAACAAGAAGATCTTCACTGTCAATCGCTCGACTTTCGTTAACAAGAAGTCTCGCGAGCAGTTTGAGCTTAGCGCCTACAGCAGGCTTCTGGACATTGATGACAGCAATGCAAAGACTGTCGATGCCCTCATGAAGCTTGAACTTCCTTCAGGCGTTGAGGTTGAGATCAAAGTCTGAGAATTCAGATTAGGGACGGAGCGGTCCAGGAGACCGCATCCGTTCATGCAATATTCCCGGTCTTAAAGGCTGGGACTCGGTCCCATAGCTCAGTTGGTTAGAGCATCTGACTCATAATCAGGGGGTCGTAGGATCATGCCCTACTGGGACCACAAAAAGGGGAGACGCAAGAAATTGCGTCTCCCTTTTTGTGGTCCGTTTATCCACCCCTAGTCACTGCGTGACAGCCCCAGTGGGGCATTGGGGAGCGTACTCCCCAAACCCCTTGCGTCGCTACGCGCTTTGCGTTAGATGCTTTTCACCCCCAGTCACTGCGTGACAGCCCCGGTGGGGCATTGGGGAGCGTACTCCCCAAACCCCTTGCGTCGCTACGCGCTTTGCGTTAGATGCTTTTCACCCCCAGTCACTGCGTGACAGCCCCGGTGGGGCATTGGGGAGCGTACTCCCCAAACCCCTTGCGTCGCTACGCTCCGATGCTTGCGCTTAATTGGAGTTCTTCTTTTTGGAAGGCTTCGGGCCGAACTTCTTGCGGGGACGGCCTTTGTCCTTGGAGGATTTCCGCTGCGGCTGGTTGTCATTATGGGCGACGGCTGCATAGAAAGGCTTTTTCTTGGCCTTGCCGTCTGTGGATTCCTTGCCGGAACTGTCACCTGATGTCGTGACATCAACCAGTTCGTAGTCCAGTAGCCTTTGATCCAGATTGGCGGCCTTGACACGGATCTTCACCGGATCTCCGAGACGGAATATCTTGCCGGTGCGGCGGCCCTTGATAAGGTAGTTCTGCTCGTCGAACTCAAAGAAGTCGGACTTCACATCGCGCAGGGCGACCATGCCCTCGATCATCGTCGGCTTGATCTCCACGTACATTCCCCACTCTGTGAGGCCGGAGATATTACCTTCATATTCATTGCCAATCTTGTCCTGCATGAACTCGATGAGTTTGTACTTGATGCTGTCGCGCTCAGCGTTGGCTGCGATCTGTTCGCGCTCTGAGGCATGCTGGCACTGCGCTTCGTAATATTCCTTGTTCTGGCTCTCCGCATTGTCGAGGTAGAGGGCCAACAGCCTGTGTACCATTGTGTCAGGGTAGCGGCGGATAGGGGAGGTGAAGTGCGTGTAGAACTTGAACGCAAGGCCGTAGTGACCGATGTTGTCAGTAGTGTAGATCGCCTTCGCCATCGAGCGGAGGGCAATCATCTGGAAGGCGTCGCACTCAGGTGTGCCTTTTGCCTCGGTGAGCAACGTGTTGAGGGACTTGGCGATCTCGCGTCCGTTGCCGCTCGGGCCGAACTTGAATCCGAAGTTGCTGACGAACTGTCCGAGGCTTGCGATCTTGTCGGTGTTTGGCTCGCCGTGCACGCGGTAGACGAACGTCTTGGCCTTTTTGTCCGCCTTGCCGTCCATCTTGCCGGAAGTCGCGATGAATTCTGCCACTGAGCGGTTGGCGAGAAGCATGAACTCCTCGATCAGCCAGTTGGCCTCTTTGGTGATCTTCTCATAAACCCTGATCGGCTTGCCTGTGGCATCGACCTCGACCTTCATCTCCGGACGCTCGAAACTGATGGCTCCGGCAGCGAAACGACGTTTGCGCAGAATGGCTGCAAGCTTGTTGAGAGTCACAATGGCCTCTCTGATGTCTTGGTCGATTGCTGGATCAGCTGGCTCTTTACCATCGCTTTCAATAATCTGCTGTGCTCCATCGTAGTCAAACCTATAGTCGGAACAGATGGCCGTACGACCGAACCAACGGTTCTCTATCTTTCCTCGTGGAGTCATCTCAACCACCACTGAGAATGTCAGTTTTTCCTCGTGTGGACGAAGGGAGCAAAGTTTGTTGCAAAGTTTCTCGGGAAGCATTGGAACTGTCCTGTCAACCAGATAGACTGACGTTCCGCGCTCCTGAGCCTCCTTGTCCACGATAGTGCCGGGAAGCACATAGTGGGACACATCAGCGATGTGGATTCCGATCTCGTAGTTGCCGTTGCCCAGTTTCTTGAACGACAAGGCATCGTCAAAATCCTTCGCATCGGCAGGGTCGATGGTGAATGTCAAAGTACTGCAGAAATCACGGCGTTCCTCTATGTCTTTCCCCGTGATCTGGTCTGAGATTTCATCAGCAGCGTTCTCGACTTCAGGTTCAAACCTGTAAGGCAGGGCATATTCAGCGAGGATTGAATGCATCTCCGTGTCGTTCTCTCCCGGCACTCCAAGCACATCCACAATGTGACCTTTAGGAGTCGGTTCACCTTTGTCCCAGCCATCAACCAAAGCGGCCACTTTCAATCCTCTTCTTGCACCGCGCGGCAGTGAATCGAAATCCACACTGATGTCGTACGGCATATTCCTAGACTGCATCAGCACCCACGCCTGCCTTCCAACGATGTGAAGCACACCGATGAACGGCTTGTGGCTGCGCTCGACAATCTCTATGATTTCTCCTTCCCGACGTTTGGCTGCATCTTTTTTGCCGCGCCCATAATCCGAGGCCTCTTTCCTTTCACTGGTCACCGCACATTTTACGGTGTCCCCGTTCAATGCGCCACGGGTTTTGGACGCTTTGACGAACACATCGTTGTCCGGCTCGCCTTCAACCACCACGAAGACATAGCCATCCCTCGTCATCTGAACTTTACCGGTAACTTCCTCCAGCACTCTTTTCGTCTTCTGTCTGGAACCGAATCTTCTGTCGCGGCTCTTCCTGCCGCCTTTCTCGCCACCTTGGCGATTTCTCTTTTTCTGCATTACGAATATATTAATGGTACAAAGGTACGAATTTTCCCTGCAAACGATGAGCCCGAAAGACAGATTATGATTATCTTTGCAACGAAAGTGGCTTGATTTTATGAATATTCAAAATTTGGCTTCTTCGGAGTTTTAATTGAATTTTCATAACCAAACACAGGCACGGCAATAATTAAAAACTCAAGAATATGTCTGACATAAAGAACGACAGCAGAATCGTCATGACACTCGATGCCGGCGGCACCAACATGGTGTTCGGCGCGATGAAAGGCGGTGAGTTCTGCTGCGAACCTATCACACTTCCTTCCAACGCTGACAATCTCGACCGTTGCCTTGGCACGATGGTGACGGGCTTCACAAAGATCAAAGAGGAGTTGGGTGAGGCGAAACCTGTGGCCATAAGCTTCTGTTTCCCTGGCCCAGCCGACTACCCTGACGGAATCATCGGAGGCTACCTGCCGAATTTCCCTTCATTCCGCGATGGAGTCGCTCTCGGACCGTTCCTTGAGGACACGTTCGGGATTCCGGTCTTCATCAACAACGACGGAGACCTTTACGCTTACGGAGAGGCTCTCGGAGGAGTGCTCCCGGAAGTGAATGAGAGGCTTGCAAAGGCCGGAAGTGCCAAGCGTTACCATAACCTCATTGGCTACACTTTTGGCACCGGTCTGGGAATAGGTACGGTGATCAACGGTGAGCTCAATCGTGGCGACAACTCCTGCGTGGAGACCTTCTGCCTCAAGCATCCCAACATGCCGGACATCATCGTCGAGGATGGTGCCTCGATTCGCGCTGTGAAGAGAGTTTACGGAGAGCTGACCGGCAATCCGAACCATGGCCTTGAGCCGAAAGACATCGCTGAGATCTGCGAAGGCAAGAGGCCGGGCGACCGCGAGGCCGCAATCAAGGCGTTCGACAAGATGGGCGAGGTTGCAGGAGACGCGATGGCAACAGCAGTCACTTTGATAGATGGCCTTATCGTCATCGGAGGCGGTGTGATGAACAACTACAAGTACCTGATGCCAGGAATCTTACGCACCATGCGCGGCAAAATGCACCAGCTCACCGGTGAGGAACTGAACCGTGTCCAGATGAAGGTCTACAACCTCGATGACCCGGACGAGTTTGACCAATTCGCCCGTGGCGAGGCACGTTCATTGAAAGTCTACGGCAGCGACCGTGAGGTGATTTACGATCCGCAGAAGCGTGTCGGTGTGATGCGTTCGAAGATCGGCGCCAGCAAGGCGATCTCGCTCGGAGCCTACGCGTTCGCTCTCACCGAATTGGACAAAAAATAGTTATAAAGGAACTTAACGAATATGTACCCTCTGAAATTTGAGCCCTATCTCCGCGAAATGGTGTGGGGCGGAGAAAAAATCGCCCCGTTCAAGGGCATAAAGACAAAACAGCATCATATCGGGGAAAGCTGGGAGATCTCGGCTGTTCCGGGCCACGTCTCCACGATAGCCAACGGCCCTCTCGCAGGCAAAAGCCTGACCGATGTGATGAATGAATATGGTCCCGAACTTGTCGGCAAGAAGGTCTTCGCCAAGACCGGCACGGAGTTCCCGCTATTGATAAAATTCATTGACGCAAAGAGCGACCTGTCCATCCAGGTCCATCCGAACGATGAGCTTGCCGAGAAGACCCACCCCGGGATGAAAGGTAAGACCGAGATGTGGTACGTTGTGGGAGCTGATGAGGGAGCTCATCTGCTGAGCGGTCTCACAGAGTGGATCACTCCCGATGAATATGAAGAAAGGGTCAACGAGCACACGATCACTGACGTCCTTGCCAGCTACAAGATAGCTCCCGGTGATGTGTTCTTCCTCCCTGCCGGACGCATCCACGCCATCGGAGCCGGAGCCTTCGTCGCTGAGATCCAGCAGACTTCCGATCTGACCTACAGAATCTACGACTATGGTCGTCTGGGCCTTGACGGAAAGCCTCGAGAGCTTCACATCGAGCAGGCCAAGGAGGCCATCGACTACGATGTCTATCCGGACTACAGGACTGAATATTCCCGTGTTAAAGATGCTGAGACAGAGTTGGTTAGCTGTAAGTATTTTACCACCTCTCTTTTCGACCTCGATAAACCTTGCTCCAAGGATCTCTCCAAACTGGACTCATTCGTTGTCGTGATGTGTGTTGCCGGAAAAGGCAGCCTTGTGGACCATGAGAATGACGGTCAGGAACACGCCCTCACCCTCCGTCAAGGCGAGACCGTACTCATTCCCGCCACCTCCACCGCCATCGAGTTCCGTCCCGACTCCGCGATGACCTGCCTCACTAGCTGCATCGAGTAATGTTACGGTGTCATATTAACGCATTATTGCTCCCGTTGCGGTTATTTCAGCCCCCGACGGGAGCATTTTTATGCGAAAATGCTCTTGTTAAATTACATAGCATCGCTACGATTAATAATAATCAATAATGATAGATTATCTTTACATTTGCATCGGAATATATTATTTGGAAAAATAGTAAAGGCAAGCATCTTTTCCCTAAAGGGATGCTTGCTTTTTTACTTTTATTACCATACTGTATAATAGGTATTTGGTCTAGAAAGGACAATACCGAGGGGGTACTACAACAAGGACGGTTTTTATAATCATCCGCACCTCCTGACAAGGAATACTTCCGAGTATTTCCGCCCTAAAACAATAACAAAAAAATTGTTGGATATTTCACTAGAAATGGCTTAATTTGCAATGTTTGGCTATGAATAGAAATCGTGAAAATACTGTTCTAATTGGTACTCCTTCCGTAATTCTCGGGGGGGGTATATAATAGTCTACTAATCAATAAAATACATACTATTATGGAAAAGAAGTTACCTTACGAGGGACCTCTTATGGAGGTCGTGTATCTAATTGTGGAAAGTGGCATTTGTAGTGGAGGTGGTGAGAATATGACTCCGGGCGAAGGAAATTGGTGATCACCTAAGAAGCAAGAAAATCTTTTATTAACTGATGTCATGAAAAAAATATTTGTATTCGCGGCTATAGCTGTGTCTTCAGTTGTGGCATGCCAAAAAGAGATTTCGACCGTTCCAGAAGGAAATTATACGGTTCGTGCATCAAGGGAACCAGCAGTGGACACCAGATCTACTGTCTCTGACGAAGGAGCTTTCGCTTGGAGTGTAGGAGACGCCATCGGCTTATGGAACGGAAATAATTTCATAAAACTTACAACAAACGCTAGCGGTGCCACTGCCGATTTCTCTGGCACTATGGTGGGCACGGCTCAGAGTTACGCAGTGTTCCCGTTTGCTCTCAATGCTAAGGTTGAATCCGGGATCGTGAAGGTGACACTTCCTTCAAGCTATGAGTGGAAGGAAGGTGAGACTAACAGCCCTATGCTCGCTGAGTGCGGTGAGAACCCGACTTCTTTGAGTTTCAAGCATCTTGGAGGTCTAGTCAAAGTGACTGTAAAGAATGTTCCTGCTGAAGCAGTGAAGTTTGTACTTACAGCTGACAAGGACATCGCAGGCGAGTACAGTGTGGAAGATGATGGTGATGCCAAGGTCATAAAGGCTGCTGGCACGGAAGCAAACAATTCCGTTGCGTTCTCTTTCAAAGCCGGCACTGCTACTAATATGGCTTTCTATGTGCCGGTCCCTGTGGGAGAATACAAGTTCACCGTGGCTCTTCAGAAAGAAGACGGTACTCAGCTATGGAGCTATGAGGGATCCTCCGCCAACACGGTGATCCGCGCCAAGTTTATATTAATGCCGGAGCTCACCATCACCTCCATCCCGGCTACTGGAGAAGGAGGAACAACCTCTGCTGCATACCTTCAGGAACTTTTGAACAAAGGTGGCACCATAAAGCTTGACAGTGACTACGTGGGAGATTTCACTATCCCTGCCAACGTTAAGGTAGAACTCAACCTCAATGGGCACAAAATCACCAATGTTTCTGGGGACACATTCACTGTTGGCCTTGATGGTGAACTCGTTGTTAACGGTGAAGGTACTGTGGACAATGTATCGCATGGACGCTCGTGCATCTACAACAACGGCACCGTGACCCTCAACGGGGGCAAGTACACCAGGAGCAAAGAGGCAAGTACAAGCACTTCTACGTCAGGAGGTAACAGCTACTACAATATTCTCAATCATGGTGATCTTACCATTAACGAAGGTGTTGAAGTCTATAGTACCGGGGCATTTTCTTCTTTGATTGATAATGGGTATTACAACTACAATGATTCCAATCCACGTTCTGGATATGTGGATGGAACTAACAATGCCGCACCATCCCTTACAATCTATGGCGGCAAATTCTCTGGCGGTATCAATACCATCAAGAATGATGACGGAGCTGCCCTTACGATAAAAGGTGGTGATTTCAGCAATACCACCCAAGCTTGTGTGCAGAACAATAATGTTGCGACAATCTCAGGTGGTACATTCAAGCCTGCCCAAGGTGGTCATTCTGTGGAGTCAATAAAGTATGCAAGCGAAAATAATAAAGGTGAAACCAGCATATCTGGCGGAACTTTCGATGGCCCTCTTTACACCTGTGACGGAGGCTCTTTTAAAATCTCAGGTGGAACTTTCAAAGACATGTCCGTTGAGGCTGGCAAGGCGGCTGGAAACATCATCTTCGCAAGTGATTATGAACTTGCGAGCCCGGTTATCCTCAAATCCGGCTCACTTACCGTTGACCTTGGATCCAAAACGCTTGTGGCCTCAAAGAGTTCCACAATTGAAGACAGCAGCAAGGGAACATGCACCACTGCATTTGAAGTAAAGAAGGGTACTGCTTTGACCGTGAAGAACGGATACATCGGAAATGCTGACAGCAATATCTTCTATGGTGTTCATTCAAGTGGTGGCGATGTCACTCTTGAAAGCGTGACATTTGGAGAAAACGTGACGTATGCTTTCAACGGAGGCGGAAAACTTGACGCTTCCGGCTGTACATTCAAAGGCTGGCTCTCTGGGTGGAACAAAGGTGGCTCATTTAAGAACTGCACATTTACGGTAGGAAAAGCTTACTATCCGGCAGCCATTTGTTACGGAAATACGTTGTTTGAGTCTTGTAGTTTCTTTAAGAACGATGTTGACCCAGATGAGTACGGAAATGGTGGAAAGCGCGATGATGATGAGTACTACCGCTGCAACTATGTAGTCTCTGCATGCCAACCTACTACAACCGTTGATTTCAATGAATGTAAGTTCATAGATGCAAATGACAAAGATGCTGGAAGTCTAACCTCTGATAAACACCCATATATCTCAGGTTGGGGTGACGGAAAGACGGCAATTGCAAACATTAAGGTTGACGGCACGGTCATTACCATTAAGTAAAATTTGCAGTTTAGTCTTTTAGATGCTCCGGATGCATGAGATCGCGTCCGGAGCTTTTGTTTTAACAGGACTATAGCATGATTGTCGGAAAATGATATGACCTACCAAATGTCTTGACTTGGAGAATCCGCGCACCGCCTTCCGCTGTTGTGTCTGTGTCAAATGCTGATTGTAAGTCTGTTTGTGGTTCCTTGTATATGCGAAGTTAAGTTTTTCATTCCGTAAATCCAACTACTTACCTACGTTTGTCTCATCATTTGCGTGACTGCCGGCTCCATGAAGACCCGCATCTCCAGCTGCATCGAGTAATGTGTGCAGGACGGATTCCCTGTGAGAGCCCGGTGGCATCCTAGGGAGACGAAAAGTGAGGAAAATGTTTCTCAAGAGTGCAGCCTGCACCCTTGGGAAGCAAAAGATGTCGAAAGTGATGCCTGAGGGAGCGAGATTATGCG
>ERZ808267.144-NODE-144-length-29343-cov-4.463808_pt1 | contig 29343 bp, 22 predicted proteins | sample MGYA00521241_ERZ808267 | MGnify/ENA primary metagenome ERZ808267 (study PRJEB31516, sample SAMN03275592) | gut metagenome | biome: mammalia-associated habitat; material: feces | host: Papio cynocephalus | place: Kenya | collected 2012-07-19 ...
CGTCAATTCGTCATGCGGAGCGTAACAAAGTATCGGACTAAGCTATCTCTCCGAATGACTCGGTTGCCGTTTGCTTTTTCTTCCCGCCTATTCAATTTATGGATTCAGCGCAAGAACTCAAATTTTCTACAATTAAATTCAAGGGGTTTTATATGCGAAAAGATTTTGGGGCAAAACCGATGCTTTATCCTATGCCGGTTTTTATGATTGCAACTTATGATGAAAACGGAAATCCTGATGTGATGAACGCTGCCTGGGGCGGAATTGCAGATGACACAAAAATAAATATCTGCCTTAGCCCGGAACATAAAACTGTAAAAAATATCCAGGCGGGAAGTGATTTTACCGTCAGCATGGCTACGGCGAAAACTATTGCGGCCTGCGATTACGTTGGCCTTGTTTCTGCCAACAATGAACCTGAAAAAATCAGAAAATCCGGCTTTCATTTTGAAAAGAGTCAGAAAGTCAACGCGCCTGTGGTTAAGGAACTTCCGATGGTGCTTGAATGCAAGACAATCAGTTTTGATGTTCAAGGTTGCCGGCTTCTTGGTGAAATTGTGAATGTTGCGGCCGACGAGTCGATTCTTACAGACGGAAAAATTGACGTAAAGAAACTTGATCCGGTTACATACGACAGTGTGAACCATAAATATATCCGTCTTGGCGAAGCTGTTGCAGACGCTTTTAAAATCGGACTTACGCTTAAATAAATGGAAATTGTTGCTGCAAAAGTCTTTGCAAATACGCGATTCCTGGAATAAAATTATATTATGGAAAAATTAACGTTCAAAAAAAATGGCTTGATTTATACAGACGACTTTAAGGTTGTTGTTGGAATAGACTCTGATTCAAAGGAATTTACTGGAACAGTTCCAAATGGAGTTGTTTCTGTTGAGGAAGAAGCTTTTTCATGCTGTGACCTTAAGGAAATTTGTCTTCCTGATTCTGTAAATTACTTGGGAGCAAATCTTTTTTGCAACAGCACGGAACTAGAGTCAGTGCGGCTTCCTGCAAACCTGAAAATTCTTCCACCTTTTTTGTTTTGTGGCTGCAAGTCACTTAAAAAAGTGGAGATGCCTCTTGAGATACAAGATTTTTCAGAAGGTCTGTTTGCGGAATGTGCTTCTCTTGAAGAAATTCCGTTCCGCTATGGAATAAAAACTTTGCCGGAAAACGTTTTTGATTCTTGTTCCGCCATAAAATCTTTGATAATTCCAGACAGCGTAACAAAAATTTGCGCAAACGCGATTTCAAACTGCGGAAACCTGGAGACAATTGTGCTTCCTGCAAAACTTGAGTTGCTTGAAAAAGACTGGATTTCAAACTGTCCAAAGCTAAAGCATATCCGCATAAGCGAAGAAAATCCTTTGTTCAAGACAGACGAGGAAAATAGTGTGCTTTACAAGATTGTTGACGGTGAAAAAATCACTCTTTTAACGCTCAAAAATAAATCTGAGGAAAGTCTGCCGGGCTTCAAGGAGCCTGACACGGAAAATTCAATTATCACTTTTGACGAAAACGAAGACGAAACTATGGATGATACAAATATTTTTAATTCTGAACCTGAAAATCCAAAAAATGATTCAGAAAAAAATTCAGAGATGGACGCGCGCCTTGCAGAAATTCTTGGACAAAACAAGATGTATGATGACGGCGATTTTTCAATAATGGATATTCCTCAGGCTTCGGAGGAAGAAATTGATTCAAGCATTTTAAAGTCAACTGAGCCGGAAGAGGAAAAATACAAGAATGATTCGGCGATTCAGTTTGAAATTCCTGCTGATGAGAAAAAAGATTCCGGGGAAAACATGGAAAACAAGCTGAAAGATATTCTTAGCCAGAATGTCGGTGATTTTTCTATAGAAGATATTCCTGTTGCGTCGGATGATGAAATTGCCGCAAACAGAATCATTGAGCCGGCAAAAGCGCCTGAACCGGAGGATGAGACGGAACCTGATGAGGAAATTCCTGTTGTTTCTGGAAAAACAGTGGAAAATCCGGAACTTGATGACAAGGCATTTATGCAGAATCTTGTTTTTGAGACACAGAAAGTTCTTCAGCAGAACACAGGAATTGAAGGCGACCAGCGGATTCTTTTTGTTTTTGCGGAAAATCTGATTTCAACTCCTCTTGGCGAAAAATTTTCTGTAAAACTCCAGAACTGCTGCAAAAGGCTTGCTAAAATCCATAAATTCACAAGTATTTATTATTTTTACAATACGCGGCTGGAAAACGAGAAATTCCGGAATCAATTTATGGAATTTATTTCGGATAAAGATGTTCTTGTGGCTTGCGAAGGCGCGAATCTTTACGATATTTCAGACAGGACAGTTGCTTTCTGCGGATTTGTGAAAATTTCACTTACAAAAGAAGATATTCTGCAGGAAATGAAAAATGCAAAGAATCCTGACTGGAAGCCGCTCAAACTTATTATTCAAGATAACCTTGAGGAATAAGCCGAAAACTTCTATAATTTCGTAAAGGAAAAAGTTGAAGGTTCAATTTATTTTATGGATTTCGCTACAGTAGAATGTCTTGTCCAGTTGGGATTTTCACAGACTGAGGCAAAAGTTTATTGCACAATGGTCTCGGAAGAAAAGATGAATGGTTACCAGATTGCAAAATCTTTGGGAACTTCCCGTTCGTCTGTTTATGCTGCGCTTGAAAATCTTCTTGATAAAGGCGCAATTGTTTCGATTCCGGGGCAGACAAGCGAATATGCGGTGATTGAACCTGTTCAACTGATTGATAAAATCACTTCAAAATATAAAAAAAATGCTGAAACGGCGAAAAATATGCTGGAGCAGCTTTCGCGGAAAAGGCGCGCCTCGAATTATTTTTGCAATATCCAGGGAAGGCAAAATCTTGTTGATGAGATGAAGTCTATGATTGATGTTGCCTCAAAAGAAATTCTTATAAATTCCTCGATGGATTTAAAATCTCTTGTTGAAAAGCTGGATGCGGCAAAAAAACGTGGCGTCAGAATTATTATCTTTAGCTGGCTGAACCTTGACCTTTACGATTTGGATGTTGAATTTTATTGCAACGATGTGAGTTTCTCGAAATCATCGGAGAAACGTTTTATCATGGTTATTGACAACAATTCGTGTATTCTTTGCAGTAATGACAGAAACGAATTTATTCCGTATAAAGAAATTGTAAAAAATGATATGAATTTGCGTTCTGTGCTTACTTCCGAGGACAAAGATTTTCTTGGAGTTCGCACAGACAACCGTCTTCTGGTGAATCTTATGGCGGAACATATTCATTTTGATATTTATCTGAACAAGCTGCGCATAAAAAATGGCGGCGAAGTAATAACTCCGGACATTTATGTTAATTCAATAATGGAAAACGGGGATTAAATTTTTCGCTGGGTGGGAAAATGGCATACGTAAAAAATCTTTTTGATCAGAATTTTATTCAATATGCAAGTTATGTTATCCGGGACAGGGCGATTCCTGAGCTTGTGGACGGTTTAAAGCCGGTTCAGAGGCGGATTTTGCATACACTCTTGGTTACAGATGATGGACGGTTCCATAAGGTTGCCGGAGTTGTTGGTGACTGCATGAAATTTCATCCGCACGGAGATGCTTCTATTTATACAGCTCTGGTGAATCTTGCCAACAAGGAACTTTTTATCGACAAGCAGGGAAACTACGGAAATATTTTCACTGGACATCCTGCGGCTGCGCCTCGTTATATTGAATGTAGAATTAGGCCGATTACAAAAGAAATTCTTGTCACAAATTCTGCAATTACAGAATATGTTGACAGCTACGATGGCCGGAACAAAGAGCCTGTTATGTTTCAGGCGAAACTTCCTGTTGTTCTTATTACTGGCGCGGAAGGAATTGCGGTCGGCATGAGCACTCAGATTATGAGCCACAATGTCCATGAAGTGATTGAGGCTGAAAAAAAATGTCTGCGTGGCGAAGAATTCCAGCTTTTTCCGGATTTTCAGACAGGCGGGCTTATTGACTGCTCAGAATACAAAGATGGGCTTGGAAAACTCATAACCCGCGCAAAAATCGATGCTTCCGATGAAAAAAAGATTGTGATTACAGAACTTCCATACGGTTCTACAACAGAATCGCTTATTGAATCAATCGAGAAAGCCGCAAAAAATGGAAAAGTAAAAATTGCCTCAATAAATGATTTTACGGCGCAGACTGTAAGCATTGAGATAAAGCTTCCTCGCGGAGTCTACGCAAAAGATGTTATTGATTCACTTTACGCGTTCACTGACTGCGAAAAAACGGTCTACTGTAATCTTCTTGTAATAAAAGACAATATGCCGGTTCAGATGACGGTTACTGAAGTCATAAAATTCCATGCGAAACAGCTTGTGCGCGTTTTGAAGGAAGAACTTGAATACGAAAAACAGCAGCTTCTGGAAAAACTTCATCTTAGGACGCTTGAACGGATTTTTATTGAAGAACGAATCTACAAAGAGATTGAGCAGATGAAAACTGAGGAGACTGTGATAAAAGCGGTAAAAAAAGGTTTTGTTCCTTTCAAGGAAGAGCTTTTGCGCAATGTTACAGACGAGGATGTTGACCATCTTTTGAAAATTCCAATCCGACGCATTTCTTTGTATGATATAAATAAAAATCGGAAGGAAGTCCAGGCAATCAACGCGCGGATAAAAGAAATAAACAGGCTTTTAAAGCATCTTGTTGATTACGCAATCAGCTATCTGGATGGAATAGAAGGAAAACTTGATTCAAAAAGCATAAACCGCCGCACAACTGTCACAAATATCAAGACTGTTGATGTGAAATCTGTTGTCCGCCGCGACACGCCTTTAAAATACAATGCTGATTCTGGATATTTGGGAACGGCTGTTCCTGGTGGTGAGGAAATTATGAAAATCACTCCGTTTGACCGCATAATTTATGTGCGGAAAAGCGGAATTTACACAGTCACAGAAGCGCCTTCAAAAGTTTTTGTCGGACCAGAACTCCGTTATTGTGGTTTTGCCGACAAGGAAAATCTTTCAAAAATCCTTTTTACAGTTATTTACCGAGATCCGAAAACCCAGTTTGTCTATGTAAAAAGATGCAAAATCGGTGGATATATAATGAACCGCGATTATTTTTTTGCGCCGGATGGAATGGAAGTTCTTTTTGTTGAAACTAAAAAAGATTTTAAATTCACGTTGAATTATGTTAAAAAGCCAAAAATGAAGGTTCTGAAGGAATCTTTCAAGGCTTCGGATTTTGCGGAAAAAGGCGTAAAAGCTCAGGGCGTGCGTGTCGCTGCAAAAGAAGTTCTCTCTGTGGAAGTAGGAAAATAAGTGAAAATTCTTACGGAACAAGTTGAATCGGAATTTACTGTAAAAGGCTCAAGGTTTCTTTCAGAGCTTTTTCCGTGTGAAAAACAGTCGGATGCAAGAAACATTGTGAAAGCGCAAAAAACAAAATATCCAGATTCGACGCATGTTGTGCACGCATTTGTTCTGGGGCTTTCTGGAGAGATTCTTGGAATGAGCGATGACGGCGAGCCTTCTGGAACTGCCGGGCGCCCCGCGCTTGATGTGCTGAAAGGTTCTGGCTGCACAAATATTGTTCTTACAATAACCAGATGGTTTGGCGGAACTTTGCTTGGAACTGGCGGACTTGTAAAAGCTTATGGCGATGGCACAAAGCAGGTTCTTCTTGCGGCGGAAAATCTTGCTGCGTTCGAGGAATATGTTGAAAAGAAAGGATTTTCGTTTGCGGCGGATTACACTTTGTTTCAGGTTGTAAAGCGGATTCTGACAGATTTCAGCGTTTCTGATGTGTCGGAAGAATTTGGAACGGATGTGAAAGTTTCCGGAAAAATAAAATCAGACGAATTTGATTTGTTTTCCCGGAAATTAAAAGATATTTCGAACGGTAAAATTATTTTGTAAGAAGCACAATGTTCGGAATTTCAGATTTTATGCTTTCACGTTTGAAAAGATATTTCAGCGGATGGATGTCAAAAGCGTTTATTGCCCAGCCACCAACTTCATCAAGATTGATTATGTTTACGCTGACCGGATGCTGAATAGGAAAAATAACTGCCTCATCAAGTAAAAGCTGCTCTGCCTTTGCAAGAGTTATGTTGTGGTTTTCGTCTGTGTAAAGCGCGGCCTCATCCAGCAGATTATTGAAATCTTTGTTGTTCCAGCCAGTTACATTCATTGTGGAATTTCCGCGGAAAAGTTCCAGAAATGCAAGCGGATCCGCAAAATCGCCTATCCAGTTGTAACTGAAAAGATCAGCGTCAGTTTCTTCAATTTTGTCCAGATATTCATATTCAGGAAAAAGAATTGTTTCAAGCTCGATTCCCAGAGGTTCCCAGGCATTTTTTAGAATTTCAGCCTTTTTTTTCATATAATCAGTGTCTGTAATTGCAAAACGAATTTTTATCCGTTGGTCTTCAGGCATTTCAAGTTCTTTTCTTGCTGATTTTATAAGGATTTTGGCCTCAAGGTTATCGGTGAAAGAATAGCCTTCAACTTTCGGGTAGCCATTAAGCGCATAAACCAGAGTTTGCGCCTGGACATAAGTGTTTGCGCGCAGCTCATCCCATGGTGTTGATTCCAGCAATGCGCGACGCAGATTCAGATTGTTAAAGACCGAATTCTCGGTGAATTTGAAGAAAAAATATTGTGTCGCAAATTCTGCGCTCAGATGGATGGAATCTTTTGAAAGAAGCGTCTTTTCATCAAAAGAACTTGCAATCCAGTCGGCAGAACCTGTGTTGTATGCAAAAACGTTTTCCTTTTCATCATTTGAAAGAAGAATTGTGATTTTATCCATTTTTGTGTTTTCTGAATCGTAGTAATTCTCGTTTTTTTTCAGGATGATTTTATTCTCATTGCGCTCCGCAAGGCAGAACGGCCCGCTGAAAACTGAAAGGTCATCCGCGGTCACAGAAAAACTTGGCATGCAAAGAATTTTTGGAAGGTGAGAAGCCGGAGTTTTCAAATGAAAAGAAATTGTGTTTTCGTCAAGCGCATAAATTCCGACAATTTCCGCATCTCCTTTGTTTGTGCGGAATTCCTCCGCGCCCTGCACAATGTCTAAAAGAGATGAAAATGGCGCGCTCTGCGTTGATAAAACTTTTAGAAAACTTTTGCGGATTGTGTCTGCGGTGATTGGTTCGCCGTTACTGAATTTAATTCCTTCCCTTAGCTCAAACGTCCATCTTTTTTTGTCGCGAGAAATCCTGTAGTTTTTTGCTATTGCGTAGACTGGCTCAAGCGTTATCGGGTCATAGGAAAAAAGACCTTCATAAAGCCCGGTTAAAATTTGTGCTTCCGCGGAATAATTTGCTGTCCGTGGATTCAGGTTGTAATTGTGGCTCGCCTCAATTATCACAAAATCTTTTTCTTCGGAAGGTTTGTCTGAAAAATCATCTTCCTGAAGATTTTCCTGCGCAAATAAAAATGCGCTTCCAAGCAAAAATGCCGCTAGAATTCTTTTTTTTGTGTTGAAAAATTTAAATTTCATCTTTGATTCCAAGTTTTTTCATCTGTTCCTGTTCTTCAATGTAGCCAACATATTCTGAACGTTTTTGGATTGCTTTTACAATAACATTTTTTACGGAGATAAGATCGATTTTCAGGCCTTTGATTTTGCTCCGGTCATGCGCATCAACATTCTGCTTGAAAAATTCGTCAGCAGCGGTCAGGATTGTAAGAATTTCCTGATTTTCTGTTATGCTTTTGTTCAGATAATCAAGAATATTCTGCTCTGGATAAGTTTTGATTTTAGAAAATTCTGTGCCATAAACATTTGAAAGCGGCGTAAAAAATGCGGCTTTCCGTGCTAGTGTAGAGATAAAAATATTCATGTCAACGCTTCGATGGCTTTTTGAGTCTTTTTTGGGGTCAACTATTATAAAATCGTAAACTAACGGCGGCTCTGAAAGATTGAAAATTTTTCTGAGCGCTTTGACAATTTTTCGGAAAAAAGTGTTTTTCTGGTTTTCGATGATATTCACATTTGTCTGTATTTTGTCGGAAATTTGAGAGTAAAGTTCCCCAAGTCCTGAAAGAATATGCAGACATTCCAGAAGATACTGCTTGTAGTCAACGGAAACTTTTTTGCTTTTTTCAGTTTTTACGGTTATTGCAAGACGGGCGAGCGTCTGTTCCTGAAGAGCCTTGCAGTTTGGCGCAAGATCTTCCGCTGCGATTTCCTGGACAAGTTCCGTGTAATAAGGTGTTTTTCCCAGAATTGCAGAAAGATTTTTTTTGATTTCGGCAATTTCATCCGCCTGCGAGTTACTTGCTTTTTCCTTGTTGAATTTCGGGTGTTCGATTACATCATGGCGAATCTGGACTTTATATGCCTCGCGCTGAAATGTCATCAAATCCTTTAAAATCTCATTTATTTCAGCAACGGCTTTTGCGCTTTTTGAAATTGAGTCATTTATCAGGCTTACGGTGATTTGCGGCGCGTTATGACGGATTTCCTGAATCAATGTTGCAAGCATGCGCGAATTTGTCCGCGAGTTATTTATTGTCATGTTGTTCCACTGGAACGCATTGTTCAGGTCAAGAAGTTTTTTTATGCGTGAAATATTTATGTAGTCAGTTGAAAATTTTACATAAGTACAAACGTAATCCAGCATGCTCTCATAATTTGAAAAACGGGAACCCATTACAACAGAACGTTCGCTTTCTACAAAATGGGAATCGTCCGGACTCGCAATCTCAGAGATTTTTATTTCAAGTTTGTATGGATCTGGCGTTATAAGGCTTCGTTTTATCAAAGTTTCGTAAATATTTTTTACACAGGTATGAAGAAGCCGGTAATGCTCAAGCATTTTTGGCAATGATTCAGAATTCAGCCAGTCTGATTTTGCCTTTAGCGCGTCTTTTAGTTTGTCAGTAAATTTTAAGGAGTCTGCCATATATATATTATCGGGCATTTTCGGGAAAAATCTACATTTTTATCGTGAATAATTCAAGCTGATTTTTATGAAATTCATTTAAAATCGAGCTTTTATTCCCAGAGAAATCATTGCCGCATTCAGGTTGTTGCCGGAAAACACAGAGCAGGGAAGATAAAATTTAAGTTCCGGGCCGGCCTTTAATTGTCCTGTGAATTTGTAAAGATATGCGAGATATGCGTCAATAAAAAGAAAATTCGCGTCTTTCCAAAAATATTTGTTGATTTCCGCGACATCATCAGAGGCGGAATTTCCATTGAAACCTGCGTCGCTTCCATGTACAGAATGAGAAAGAACCGCAAAACGCGCCAAAACTGAAGGACCGATTCCAGCGTCAAAAAAATGTTTTTCAGCTGGATTAAAAGTAAATGTCACAGGAAAATCAAAAAGAAATGAAAAAGCAGTTGCAGTCCGGTTTTCTATTTCTGCAGGATACGCTCCGTTCTTATTCCAAAGATAATAGTTTGTGAAAAATGAAATCCGTGGCTGGAAAGAAATAAACGTTTCTTTCGGGAAAACAACTCCAAATGACAATGGATAGACAATCGGGGCTGGCGCGCTGTTCTTGGGGTTATCTGTGTTTACAATCAGAGTAGGCGCAAAAGATACCGTGAAATCTACAGTTTTTGCGGAAACCGCCAGGCAAAACCCTGAAAGTACAAAACAAAAAAGAAAAATTTTTCTCATATTTTTACCAGTTGAATTCATTTTTATACAAAATTTCATTTAAGTCCACACAAATAAAACCGCTTCTCGCGATTGTGTAAAATGAATTTTCTTCCCAGGAAGCATAAAGATTTGTTCCGGAAATTGCAAATTCCTTGTAATAAAATCCAGAAGGCAATTTCGGCAGTTTTAATGCTATATTTTTTCCGTGGTTTAAAATCCTGTTTTCAAAAAGCGCACCGTTCAGATAAAAAGTTCCATCCGTAAAAAGGCAGGCTGTCCAAGTGTCGCTAAGAATCGCGGTAGCTTCAAGAATTTCGTTTTCAGCGCGGTTCCTGTTGCTTTCAAAAATACGCGGAGTATGTCCTGACGCGGTTTTTACTTTTATGGAACAGGAAAAATTTTTAGGCAAAGAGGAAAGCAGTTTTTTTATTCTTTTTGGAGTTTTTGAAAAATCTTCCGGCGATTTTGCGTTCCTGAATTCTTTTTCCGTTGTTTCGGTTATAAATATGGAATTTTCAGCGGTTTTTGGCGAAATAGAAGTCAGCTCGGTTTTTGGCTGGAACGTTAAATATGAAAAACTGATTTTTTCGCTTCCATTGCCAGAATCTTTTACGCTGCAAGTCCAAAATTGACCGTCCCAGATAAAATCTGTGATTTCCGCAGTTGATGGAAGTCCGAGATTTTCTACAGTCAAAACCGGGTAGCAGACATTTTGTTCCGTGTTAAACTGAACCAAAAAAGTGTGCATTGAATTTTCCAGGAAATTCTGCCGGTTAAAAAAAGAATTTCGGTAAACCGAAAAAATTGGCGTGTCATCATAAAAAACAAGATTTTCCTGCGTTGAATTTGAAAAAATCTCAGAATCGCAGTAAAGATTTATCTTATCATCCTCAAAAACCAGAATTCCTGTGCGGTTTACAATGGCAAATCCTTTTGGAATTGAATCATATTTTGAGTCCTGTACTGAAATATCAGAAATTCTTGTGGCTTCTGTCCACGGCTTGAAAGGAATCTGCGGAACTGAAGAAATTCCTTCCGCTTTTTTTAAATTACCGTCAGAAAAATAATACCAGCTGTGCTTTGCTTTTGTCTCGCTGATTTTTTGACCATCGAATTTTGGCTCGTTTTTTTTGCATGAAAAAAATATTGTAGAGAAAACGATTATTGCGGTAATTCTTTTTGCATTTATTTTCATATTTAAAGTTTATATCGGTAAAGAATTTATCGCAAGTGAAAAACTTGAATTGCTTTCCGCATTGACAGTTATTATCTTTGAATCCTCGTAAAAAAGAAACTGGTTGATTTTCTGTTTTGAAAGAATGAAAATTTTGTTTTTTGTGGAAAAATTCTGCGGAACGTAATCGGAAAAAATCTTTTTTTCTGGAAATTCTGCAAAAAGTTCAGTTGCGTTGAAGGCGCATGTTTTTTTCTGGGAAAGTTTTGTTGCGGAAAAATTGCCTTTTTCAATAGAAATCAGAATACTCTGCTGGTCTAAAAGCCATGGATTGTAAAAAATTTCGTTTTTTTCAGATTTTTCTTTTATTGTCTGCGAGAATTTTTTCCAGTTGAACCGGGAAGCATAATTTTTTGCCGCGTTTTTTGAATTCACTTGTGTTGATGAAAGATAGAATTTTTTAAGGCAATCCGCGGAAAATCCGCTTTCCCACGAAAGATTATCCTCAAAAGGAAAAATCATTCCTGCCGGCTTAAAAAATTGAAAACCCGAATTCACCGGCCACGCAAGAACTGAAACGGGTGCTGAATCCTCGAGCTCTATCGTGATATTTTTTTTGTCCGCGCCGACGCTGAAGTTTTCTGAGCCGTCAGCTATTGTGACCGTTATATTCCACAATTCAATTTCTGGCAGTTCGGAGGAATGCTCCGGCGGCCACTGCGGTAAAGAAATTTCTTTTATGGAAGAAACCTGTTGCGTGCAAGAAATGCTTGTCAGAAGCGCACCCGCACAAAAAAGCGTAAAAAACGCGTGTTGAATTTTCTTGATTTTCTGCATGACTTTATATCGCGCAAAAAATCAAAAAATGGAAATAAATCACAAAAAATTATCTGTTTTTTGCAATTTCTTTTTGGCAAAGCTGGTCGCAGATTTCGTTGTATTCAATTCCTGCGTGTCCTTTTACCCAGTTCCAGTTTACGTCAAGGGCGGAATTTAATTCGTCCAGCTGAATCCATAAATCCTGATTTTTTACCGGCTTTTTGTCCGCGGTTTTCCAGCCTTTCAGTTTCCAGTTTTTAATCCAGACTGTTATTCCGTTTTTTACGTATTGGCTGTCAATGTTTATTTTGACCGGAAGTCCGCTGAATTCTTTTGTGTTTTTTACTATAGAAAGCGCATTGATTGCCGCAGTAAGTTCCATTCTGTTGTTCGTTGTGTTTTTTTCACCGCCAGAAAGCTGTTTTGCCTCGCCGTTGAAAATCACAACAACGCCCCAGCCTCCGGGACCAGGATTTCCAGAGCATCCGCCATCTGTATAAATTGTTACTTCATTCATATTTTTAGTGTAAAGAAAAAGTTCAGTATGGTAAATGTTGTGTTTTATTATTTTAGTATATAGCTTGAATGTCGAGTTTTATAGATTCAACATAAAATTGAATCAGCTACCAGAAAAAGCGCGTCAATTCGGGTAGATAGCGAAGCTATCGTACGGAGCGTAACAAGGTATCGGACTGCGCAATTTTCTTCAAAAACTGCTTGTCATCGCTCCGAATGACTCGGTTGCCGCTTTCTTTTTCTTCCCGCTTATTCAAGTTATGGATTCAGAAAAAAAATTCGACATTTGGGCTATGTAAATTGCATAATCGGAAAGAAAAAAACGCTAATAGGACTTATTACTATTTACATTTTATAAACTTGATGTATAATAAAGATATAAGGTTTGAATTGAGAAAAATCATTTTGGAGGAAAAGTCATGAAATTTTTGAAATGTAAAAAATGCGGAAAAGTTGTTCAGGTTTTAAAATCGTCTGCGTGTGACACAATGTGCTGTGGCGAGGCAATGGTTGAGCTTAAGGCAAATACGACTGAGGCTGCTGTTGAAAAACACGTGCCTGTTGTCTCAAAAAATGGAAATTCTGTGGAAGTTACAGTCGGTTCGGTTCTTCATCCTATGGAAGAAAAACATTATATTGAATGGATTTTGCTTGAGACAAAAAATGCAAATCAGTTCAAGATGCTGAAGCCAGGAGACGAGCCAAAGGCTGTTTTTGCGTTGAACGATTCAGATGAAGTTCTGAACGCTTATGCTTACTGCAATTTGCATGGACTTTGGGCTGAAAAATAAATCTTGAAAATTTTCAGTTTTTGAAAAATCTGAAAAAATCGCTCTCGGCGGATTTTCAATTTATTCCAGACGGTTGGGCTCGCGCTGCGCTTGTATTATTTCGGGTTGCTTTGCAACTTTAATTATTCAATCGCCCAAAGTCTTCATAAATTGCAAATCCGCCTACGCTTTTGTTTAATCCGCAAAAAATAAAACCTCTTCCAACAAAAAATTTTGATTCCCCAAAAATCTAATCAATAATGTCGTTCTGGAACCTTGAAAGATGCTCGTACGGCAAAATCAGTCGGCCGCGGAAAAGTCCGCAGCAGTCGTTCATTAGCGTGTTGTTCACAGCGGAAAACATATTGACATCGATTTTTGAAAGTTCAAGGTTCTGGAGTTTTATTCCGCGCTCATAAGCTTCATCAAAATAAAGGCACTTTCCTTTTGGAATTGCGTCCCGCCGCGCACGCTCCGTTTCCTGCCGGTGCTCGTAGCCCGAATGGTTTGCCGGACCTATTTCCGCAAAATCATCCATTTCTTTTGTCCTTAGCTGGACTTCGATATAAGAACGCGCCGTGTTGTCGTAAAAAGTTATGTGCAGCGAACGGTAGCCGTAAGGACTTTTGTTTGCAATATAATCCTTGTAATAAGGGCGCACATCCTCGCTTAAAAGCGGGGATGAAATTTGCATCTTCTTTTGAAGCACTTCTGCGCTGAATCCGCGTTCCTCCAGAAAAGATGGCAGGACATTCGCAATATCGTAAAGATATTTCAGCTCGACAGACTCGCGCTCGTTCTCGTTTTTCAGGTGGCAGCGCGGCATACTGATTACAATCCGGTAGGCAATAAGGTCGCGGAACCGCTCAAGCTTTGTCTTTATTTCTGGAACAGAAGGAAAAGTTCCGTGCGCAATAAAATATTCGTAAATAAAAGAAACAATTTTGCCGTTGAATTTTTCTTCCGCGCGGATAAGGCTCTTGATTCTTCCCTTGAAAGTGAACGCAAGCTCCGGATATTTTTCCGCCATAAATTTGTAGAATTCCCTAAGCTGCTGCGACTGCGCCGTAAGAAAGTCGTTGTGCTCCAGAAGTTCCGTAAGCTGAATCAAAAAGTTGCAGTGAACCATATCAATCGGATTTTTGCTCTGCATTGAAGAAATCCTTAAATCGTTTGAATATTTTTTCAGAATCTTAAGAACCGTGTCGCCGTTGTAAAGATAATCGTTCAGTGTAACCATAAAAAACTCCGCACAATTTTAAACTCTGAAAGTTTTTTGTTCAATAGAAAAAAGGAGCGAATTCCGTCAGTGCGCGACCCGCTTTTACTGCAAGTCCTCATTCCGCATCCGCTCCATTCCGGTCTTTCCGTGCGATCGGGGCTAAGATCCTCCAGGAACGCAAGAAAATCCATCGCGCCCTCCCCGCGAATTGAAGTTTTCTTCCTGAAAAAAATTGCAACCATAGCCAATTTTGTTTTCCGCTGAAAGTGCAGTCATTTTTGAGCAATTGGTTTTATCCATCGTTTGTTCTGCCGAACCCTTGAAAAACCGCGGATTCTCATTCATAATAAACGCTATGAATGGAACTGTTCTTGCGGGAACTAATAATATTTTTGAAGTTGAATGTGACGACGGAGTTGTGCGGTCGTGTGCGATTAAGGGAAAAGTCTTAAAGTCGGACACGCAGTATTATAATCCGCTTGCGCCGGGCGATGTTGTCCAGATTGAGCCGGATGAAATTGATTCAGGAAAAGGCCAGATAATTTCGCTTGTTCCAAGAAAAAATGAATTTGTGCGCTGGAACGTAAAAGGCCGCTGTCCTCAGTTAATGGCGGCAAATGTTGATTATATGATTCTTGTGACAACACCTGATGAACCGCCATTCAGACCACGTTTTATAGACCGCGAGCTTTGTCAGGCAGAAATGCTTGGGCTGAATCCGGTCATTGTCTGCAATAAATACGATTTAATAGAAAAAAATCCTGATGTTGAAGAGCAGCTTAAAATCTGGGAAGAATTGGGCTACAAGGTTATGCGCATTTCTGCAAAAACCGGCGAAGGAATAACGGAATTTACGGAACTTATCCGCGGAAAGTTAAGCGCCTTTGTCGGTCAGTCTGGAGTCGGAAAATCGAGCCTTGTAAATGTTCTGGATGACACTTGCGTGCTGAAGACAGGAAGCCTTTCTAAAAAATACGGCCGTGGAAACCACACAACAACAAAAGGCACTTTGAACCGGCTTACATTGAATACGGCTTACACAGGCGGAATCCATGGGGAAGTCGCTTCGATTATAGATACTCCTGGAATCCGGCGTTTTATGCTGCACGGAATCGAGGCAAACGACTTGCATCTGTATTTCAGGGAATTCAAGCCGTTTGTGGGAAAATGCAAATTCGGGCTGGACTGCACGCACACAAGCGAGCCGGGATGCGCAATAAAACAGGCCGTTGAAGAAGGCAAAATCTCTGAAAAGCGTTACGAAAGCTGGAAAAGAATTCGAGACCAGATAAAAGACGGTTCCTGGGTGGACTAATTTTTACAAAATTCAAAATGGACAAAAAAACTTTAACAGAACTTGATTATTACCGGATTCGGGAAACAATTTCCGGTTTTTGCGTTGCGGAAGAATCCCGGTTTATTATGGAACGGCTGGAACCGCTTGCTGATGCGGAAGAAATTGAAAAATCAAAGGAAATAAGCCGCGAATGGCTGAAATATCTTTGCACAACCCGCGCGCCTGCGCTAAGCGGCTGGAATCCTGTGTTCAATATCATAAAATCCCTGAAAATCCAAGGAATTTCTGTTCCTCTTCAGTCTTTTTACGATTTGGGAACTTTCTGTAACTGCGTTGAAAAGTTGCGGCAGGCAATTTGTTCTGCGCAAAAGGAACTTAGCTTAAAAAATCTTGCTGAATGTGCTGGCGAAATTCCAGAAATCAGTTTTGTGCGCGAAGAAATTTTCAGGGTGATTACAAATGACGGAGAAATGCGCGATTTGCCGGCTCTGCGTGAAATCCGCTCAAAAATCTCAAATTTGAACGCAAAAATAAAAGGCGTAATGCATTCGTTCACTTCAAATTCAAAATATTCTGAAGTCCTTGAGTCAAATGTTCCGGTTCTTCGCGGCGGCCGGCAGGTTCTTGCCGTAAAATCAAACAGAAGAAACAGCGTTCCGGGAATTATCCACGAGGTCAGCCAGACAGGGCTTACCGTTTACATTGAGCCGGACGAGGCTGTGATTGCGTCAAATGAGCTTATCGAGGCGGAATTCGAACTTCAGGCGGAAATCAGGAAAATTCTGGTGGAACTTGCGGCAAAAATCAGCCCGTTTGCGGAAGATTTAAAAAACGCGCTGAAAATTATGGAAAAGCTGGATATTGCGCATGCGGCGGCGCTCTGGGGAAAGCAGAATTCTTGTGTTTTCGCAAAAAATTCCTCATCGCAGTCTGAGTCGCTCTGCATTTTGAAGGCACGTCATCCTCTTCTTGGGGAAAAGGCAATTCCAATTGATGTAAGATTTTTGCCGGGAAAAAGAATTCTTATCATCACTGGACCGAACACAGGCGGAAAAACCGTAACGCTAAAGACAATCGCGCTTTTTGCGCTTTTAAATCAGAGCGGATTTCCAGTTCCGGCGGAAGAAGGCACGGTTCTTCCTGTTTTTTCAAATGTTTTTGCAGATATTGGCGATGAGCAGAGCATGGACGAAAGCCTTTCAACTTTCAGCGGACACATGAAAAACATTGCAAAAGCCGTCCGCAATGTGAACGAAAATTCGCTTGTTCTGCTGGACGAGCTTGGAAGCGGAACCGATCCGCAGGAAGGCGCGGCAATTTCCATGGCGGTTCTGGATAGGCTCATTGAAAAAAAAGCATTTGTCCTGATAACGACTCATCAGGGAGTGATAAAAAATTACGGCTACACGCATCCTGAATGTATAAATGCAAGTGTTGAGTTCAATACAGAAACTTTGAGCCCGACATACAGACTTCTGATGGGAATTCCAGGCGAGAGCCACGCTCTTGATATTGCAAAACGTTCCGGGCTTCCTGTTGAAATTGTAAAAAATGCGCGCGGATATATCCTGAACGAAAAAGCCGATGTTTCAAGTCTGATAAAAGGTCTTACGCAAAAACACGCGGAACTGGATTTGCTCCGTTCTGAACTTGAAGAAAAAGAATCCGAATTTGAAGAAAAAATGTTTCTGCAGGAACAGAAAAAACTTGAGCTTGAGAAAAAAGAATTTGAGCTGAAACAGGGAATCCAGCGTGAAAGCCAGATTTTTCTGGAAGAAAGCCGAAAAAAACTTGAAAATCTTGTACGGATTGTAAAAGAAGGCGAGCTGAACCGCGAAAAAACACTTTCTGTAAAGGCGTTCATCAAGGACATAACAGAAAAAGTCGCGGAAAATGAAGAGGCGCTTTTAAAGGAAGAGGAAATTCTTGAGGAAAAAACAGAGGAATTTCTAAAAAAAGAAAAAAATCGCGTAAGCCACAAGAACAAAAAAAAGAAGACAAAACTTGCCGATGCGCTGAAATCTGCCACAAGCATGGCGGTTTCTCAGGAAGAAAAAGCTAAAAAGACAAAAGAAGTTACTCTTGAAATTCCGCAGTTTGCCGTTGGCGCGAATGTTCTTGCCGGAAAAAGCAAACAGCAGGGAACAATCACCAAAAGCCGCGGAAAAGGACTTTGGGAAGTTCAGTTTGGCTCAATAAAAATGACGATGAAGCAAAAAGATTTGACGCTTACATCCTCGCCGAAAGTCCGGAACCCATCATACACGGTGGATTTGGCTTCCGACAGCAAGGAAAACCGCCCGGTCTATGAGCTGCGTCTGCTTGGACTCCGCGCCGAGGAAGCGATAAAAGCGCTTGAACGCCAGATTGATCTTTGCACTTTGAACAACCTGAAAAATTTCAGCATAATCCACGGAAACGGCAACGGAATTTTGCGCCAGACCGTCCAGGATTACCTTTCAAACTGCCCGACCGTCCAGGACTTTAGCTTTGCCCACCCGGAAGACGGCGGCTTTGGAAAAACTTACGTCACGCTGAGGTAGGTAAGGGAAAAATCCTTTTGCGGAAGTTTTGGTTTTTAGTTGAATTTAAATCATTGCGCATTTTACAGTTTCATCTCAAACTTCACATAATCCTTTAGCCGGAATAGCTCATAAAGCGGAATATTCCAGACGTGGGTTTCGCCGTCTTGATTGTCGCCGACATTTTTTAGTGAAGTTTTTACCGCCATTTTGGGGCTGTATCTTGAGCAAAAAATGTGTAGACTTTTAGCTTTTGTGTTGTCGGCGGATTTTACCTCAATAGGAAGAAGGACGCCTTCGTAATCTGTAAGAAAGTCAATTTCCGCATCGGCTTTTGTGCGCCAAAAATAGCTTTCGATTCCGGCGGATTTTAATTCTGTCATGCAGTAATTTTCTGTCAATGCGCCTTTGAACTGAATGAAATTCTCATCGCCATTTAAGATTGTGCGGTAGTTTATATTTGATTTTCTCCGCAAAAGTCCTACATCCATCATATAAACTTTGAAGTAAGTGTTGTCCGCCATTCCTGCAAGCGGAATCTGCGGAGTGGAAACCATTTTTAGTTTGTATGAAATTCCGGCATTTACAAGCCATTCCAAGGCATCTTCTAAATCTTTTGCGCGTGCGCCTTGTCTTACGTGAGAAAATATGAATTTGTTGTTTTCTTTTGCGATCTGTGAAGGAATTGAATTCCACAAGAGATTTATCTTTGTTGTTGTTTCTGCTGTTGCGTGTTTTCCAAAATCATCCGCATAGTCCTTTAAAATATTGTCCTGAATTTTTTCAACTTGGGCATAATCATGACTTTCAATCCAGGTTTGAACTGCTTCTGGCATTCCTCCGATGATATAATAATTTTTCAGGTATTTTTCTAAAGGAACTGTGTATAGTTCCGGAATTTCTCGTTCAAAATTAAGTTTTTTTATTCCTTCGATATATTTTTCTCCGCCGTCAGCAATCACGAATTCTTCAAAATTCATAGGGAACATTTCGATTCTGTCAACTTTTCCTACTGGAAACGAAATTCCTTCTTTGCGCAAGGCAATTCCCAGCAAAGAGCCTGCGGCAATAATGTGAAGTTCCGGCATTTCCTCGCAAAAATATTTAAGCGACTGGATTGCACGCGGGCAGTCCTGAATTTCATCAAAGACAACAAGCGTTTTATTTGGAACAATTTCTTTTCCATAAATAACAGAGGCAACTTCGCTGATGATTCTTTTTGTGTCAAAATCATAGTCAAAAACCGACTGAAGTCCTTTGTTTCCTTCAAAATTGAAATATGCAGTGTTTTCAAATTCAGTTCTGCCGAATTCTTTTATAAGATAAGTTTTTCCGCACTGTCGGACTCCCGTTACAATAAGAGGTTTCCGATTTTTTTTGTTCTTCCATTCAACAAACTGATTTATGATATTTCGTTTCATAAAATTGTCCTTGTTTATAAATGATAACATTATTCGGTTGAAAAACGCAAGAGTAACTGCGTTATTCGGTTGAAAAATGCAGAGATAAGTACGTTTTTCGGTTGAAAAACGCAATTTAATAAGGCAATTCCCATGTGGCGGCGAGGGCGGGGTTTTTAAGGGGTGTCCCCTTAGGAGAGTGGGTAGGCGGCAGCACACGGCCGGAGCATGTGCGATGGGCGAGTGTTGCCGGCGTAGGGAGAGACTTCTCCCCCTCTTATTGAAATATTGTTTCAATTGCAAAAAACTCACGAATCTTGTTTTTATGTTGCGTTTTGGGAAACTGAAGGTTGAAAAGGTTTCACTACTCAAAATGTGGTTTTTGCATTATCCTTTTTTTTGTGGTTTCGGAAGGAAACTTTTAACTTTGATTTATCTTTTGGGGTTTTAAATGAAAAAATCAGATAATGCTTGTAAGGGTGTTGCCCGCGCGCCGCACCGCTCTCTTTTTTATGCTTCTGGTTATACTGATGAGGAATTGGAACAGCCGCTGGTTGGTGTTATTTGCGCAAAAAATGAACTTATTCCGGGGCACATTGAGCTTGACCGGATTGCGGAGGCTGTTAAGGCTGGCGTTAGAATGGCTGGCGGAACTCCGATTGAATTTCCTGCGATTGGCGTTTGCGACGGAATCGCGATGGGCCACGAAGGAATGAAATATTCGCTTGTGACACGCGAGCTTATTGCCGACAGCGTTGAATGTATTGCGAAGGCTCACCAGTTTGACGCCTTGGTTATGATTCCTAACTGCGACAAGATTGTTCCGGGCATGCTTATGGCTGCCGCCCGTCTTGATTTGCCGACTGTTTTTGTTTCCGGCGGTCCGATGATGCCGGGACATCTTCCGGGAAATGACAAGTCGAATCCGTACAGCGGAAAAAATCTTTCTTTGACTGATATGTTTGAGGCTGTCGGCGGTCTTGCGGTCGGAAAAATCACCGAGGCGCAGCTTAAGGAAATGGAGCATCGCGCTTGTCCGGGCTGCGGTGCTTGCTCGGGAATGTTCACCGCGAACTCAATGAACTGCTTGACTGAAGTTCTGGGGCTTGGACTTCCTGGAAACGGAACAATTCCTGCCGTGACTGGCGAAAGAATTGCGCTGGCAAAGCACGCCGGAATGGCTGTCATGAATTTGTACAGAAAAGGAATTACCGCGCGACAGATGATGACGGCTGAAAATTTCCGCAATGCGCTTACAGCGGATATGGCGCTCGGATGTTCTTCAAACACAATGCTGCACGTTCCTGCAATTGCGCACGAAGCTGGAATTGACATTGATTTGCACGAAGTAAACAAGATTTCAGAAAGAACTCCAAACCTTTGCCACCTTGCGCCGGCAGGACACACTTTTATGTGCGAGCTTGATGATGCGGGCGGCGTTCAGGCAGTCTTGGCGGAACTTGCAAAAAAGAACCTTGTAAACACTTCTCTGATTACTGCGACAGGAAAGACAATCGCGGAAAACATCAAAGGCGTAAAAAACCGCAATCCTGAAATCCTTCGCCCGATTGAAAATCCGTTCAGCGACAACGGCGGAATTGCGATTCTGTTCGGAAATCTTGCCCCGAACGGAACAGTTGTAAAACGTTCAGCCTGCGCTCCTGAGCTTATGCACCACACAGGACCTGCGCGCGTGTTCAACGATGAAAGCGAGGCGATGGAAGCTGTTCAGAAATCCCAAATTAAGCCGGGCGATGTTGTTGTAATCCGCTACGAAGGACCGAAAGGTGGTCCAGGAATGCGCGAGATGCTTGCGGTTACAGCGGCACTTGCAGGTCAGGGCTTGGACAAGCAGGTTGCGCTTATCACCGACGGACGTTTCAGCGGCGCTACAAGAGGAGCTTCCCTTGGACATTGCTCACCGGAAGCGGCCGTTGGCGGTCCGATTGCGCTTGTTCAGGAAGGCGACAAAATCACTTTGGACATAAACAACTACAAAATCCATCTTGAAGTAAGCGACGAGGAACTTGCCGCGCGTAAGGCAAAGTGGGTTGCCCCAGAGCCAAAAGTAAAAACCGGCTATCTGGCTCGCTACGCAAAATTGGTAAGTTCTGCCGACAAGGGAGCGATTTTACAGTAGCCAATGTTTCGAGAGTTTATCGAAACTTTTCGGGTGTTACCCTCGCTTTTGTTTCGCAAGGCTCAACAACCGCTCGGGTCGGGCTTTACATGGCTCCGGCCCTGCCTACGAAAAAATGCCGGTTATTTCTAACCGGCATTTTTTTTGCTGCGCAACCATTCCAATCCCTAACACATTTTTTTAGCACACGCCAATCGATTTCATGTATTCTTTGAGCACTTCTGTGAACCGCTGCATTTCTTCTGGCTTTATGTCACCCATGTTCGCGATTCTGAATGTGTCGATGTTTCCGAGTTTTCCTGGGTAAATTGTGAAGCCTTGCCCGCGCGCAAAATCATGCATTTTGTTAAAGTTGTATTCTGGCGTTTCTGGAATCAGGATTGCGGTTATAAAATGCGACTGGTTTTCTTCTTTTACAAGCATTTTCAGGCCGATTTCCTTTAGTGATTTTACTAAAATTTCCCAGCATCCGGTAAAGCGTTCAAAGCGTTTTTCGATTGTTTCCTGCTTTGTTTCGATTATTGCCTGGCGCAGAGCGTAGAAAGTCTGCACTGGCGGCGTGAATCTTGTCTGTTTTGTTTCCTGGAAATATTTGTACTGGTCAAAAATGTTCAGGTAATAGTTCCGCATAGGCCAGTCTTTCTGCTTTAAAAGCTCGTCCTTTTTGCAGATTACAAAACCGATTCCTGCCATTCCGCCGATGTGCTTGTTTGAAGTCGCCGCCGCAAAATCAATCTGGAGCTTTTCAAGGTCAATCGGCATGCCGGCGTATGCGCTTACGATGTCGCAGACTGTTGTCATTCCGTATTTTTTTGCCATCGGGCAGATTTTTTCAAGCGGATTCAGAAGTCCTGTTGTTGTCTCGTGGTAGACAATTGCAAATGTCGTGTATTTTTTTGATTTCATCTGGTTTTCAAGAGCTTCAAGGTCGATTGGTTCGTATGTTGAAGATTTGAAAATATCTGTTTCGATTCCGTAGACTCCTGCGATTTTTGCAAGGCGCGCGCCGTAAGAGCCGTTGTCAATCACAAGAAGTTTTCCGTCAGGCGGAACGCAGCTTGAAATCATTGCTTCGTCTGCACCAGTTCCAGAGCAGCCGAACATTACGGTTGTGTATTTTTTTGTGGAAGCCACAAATGAAGTCAAATCTTCTGAGACTTTTTCCATAAGGTTTCCGAACTCAAGCTCGCGCGGGCAGATGTCCGGCACAACCTGCGCATATTTTACGCTGTCCGTTGTTGTTGAAGGTCCGGGATTTAACAGGATTTCGCGGCGGACTTTTCTTAGCTCCTCGTTTTCCTTGATGCGCGGATAAATCAATGTGTTCGCGCGTGTAAGCATTGCCTCGTCATCGATTTCTGTCCACGCATAATATTCAATCTTGTGCACGTAAATCGGGTCATCTTTCGCAATTTTCTTGAAAACTGTCTCGTAGTCGATTTTTGCGTTTTCTGCGCGTGTCTTGTCGTAAAAATCTACCATTTTGTTCAAAAATGATTTTGAAACTTTTGAGATTCCTACAAGTTCTCCCGCAACATTCTTTATTTCCGCCTTGTTTTTGCTTACGCCACTAAGAACAGCGTTTTCGTCCGTTTCAAGGTAAACTTCGTCCTCGCTGTTTGTTTTTCCGGAAGCAAGGATTACGTTTTTTCGGCTGTCGTTATCCAGTACAAAAAGCCCGATTGAATCGTAGACAAGGTCGCTTTCAAGAAGAAGGGCAGAGTCTTTTACAAAAGGCGCGCAAACTTCAAGAGTTCCCATGCTGCTTGTGTTCTGGTAATTTACATTTCTTACAGTGCGGATGCAAGGATATTTTTTTGCAAGTTCATCGTAGTATTCGTAGCAATGTCCAGTTCCGATGATGATTTCTTCAACGCCTGCAGCAATCAGTTTTTGAACCGAACGTTCCACCATCGCAATTCCGTCAATTTCAATAAATCCTTTTGGCATGGCTTTTGTTCGTCCGCCGAATCTTGAACCCAATCCGCCTGCCATTATAACTGCTTGTCTTATCATTATTTTAAAAACTCCATAAATGCTTTTTTGTTTTCCTGCGGAGTTGATTTTGGCCGCCCCAAATCTTTCCGCGCGCCTTTGCTGACTTTTACTTCAACAAAAGTTAGTTCGTTTGTATTATCATCAAAGGAATTCTTGATTTTGGCAAGAACTTCATCCAGTTCTTTTGCAGTTTTTGCTGAATAAATTCTTTTGTAGCGGCAGGCTTTCGCTATTTCCGGCAGATTTATCTCAAGTCCGACAGTCGGTTGTCCGCCTACAGAATCGTGCGCACCGTTGTTCATTACAAAGTGCACAAGATTTTTAGGGCTTCTTGTGCCGACCGTAGCCATTCCGCCCATCTGCATGATTGCAGCGCCGTCTCCGTCTATACAGAAAACCGGACGGTCAGTTTTTTGCATCGCGATTGAAAATGCAATCTGCGAGGCGTGTCCCATTGAGCCGACTGTAAGAAAATCTTTTTCGTGGCCCATTCCGTGTTTTTCGCGTAGCTCGTAAAGTTCGCGGCTTGCCATTCCAGTTGTGGAAACAAAAGCGGCTTTTTCTGATGCAGAGAGCATGATTTTTTCAATTGCTTCTTCACGTTTCATTTCTGCAACAACAGGAATATTATTTTTGAGCGTGTATTCTTCAAAAGTTCCTTTGCGGATTACAAAAGCGTAAGGCGCACTGTTTGTTTTCATGTAATCGTATGCTTTTTTCAACTGGGCAGAAAGTTTTGATTCGTCTTCGGTTAAAATCTCGTAAGGAATCTGCATTGCGTCCAAAAGTGCGCAGGTTACTTTGCCCTGTTTTACGTGTTGAGGCTCGTCGTGAACGCCAGGTTCTCCGCGCCAACCAATAAAAATTAAAAGCGGAACTGAATAAACGTCCGGGTCAACAAGCGAAAGAAGCGGATTTATCATGTTTCCTTCACCGGAATTCTGCATATAAATCAGCGGAATTTTTCCTGTGGCAAAATGGTAGCCGGAGGCAAGTGCGGTCGCGCTTCCTTCATTTGCGGAAATTATATGTTTTTCAGCAGGCGCATTGTCTGTAACATAAGCGCAAAAAGATTTTAAGAGTGAGTCTGGAACTCCGGCAAAAAAGTCAGTTCCATTTTTTAAAAGCTCGTTGTATAAGATTGAAGTTTTAATCATAAAATTTTCCTTTTTTATAATTTGAATTTCAGATTTTAATAATTGAGAAAGAAATTGAATGCGCTTCCAGAAAAAGCGCGTCAATTCGCCATGCGGAGTCTAACAAGGTATCGGACTGCGCAATTTTTTTTCAAAAATTGCTTGCCATCGCTCCGAATGGCTCGGTTGCCGCTTTCTTTTTCTTCTCGCTTATTCAATTTATTTTTTCAGCATAATTCAGTAAATCCACCTGTGCTTTCATTATCTCAGTAAAAACAAAATTTCTTGTTCACGTTCCTATTTTGTTCCCGGAATAAGCTCAAGGATTTCTTTGATTGGCATGCACATTCCGTCTGTTTCAAACGAGCGTTCGGCTTCCAGGATTGTCTCGGCGCATTTTTTCATTGCCGGGTACGATGAACGCAGCATATGATTCGCGTAGATAATCACGTTTGCACCCCATTCGGCAAGTTCTTTTTCCTTGAACTGGTTGTAAGTTGTCGGAACAAGCACAATCGGGATTTTGTCGTATTCTTTCCTGAACCGCTGGCAGAATTCCTTTATGTCCGCTCCGCTCTTGTCCTTCGAGTGAATCATAATTCCATCTGCGCCTGCGCGGACTGCGGCAAAAGCCTTTGTAAGAGCCTCATCAACAGAATATCCTGCGATAATTTCTTCGATTCTTGCGATAATCATAAAATCTTTTGTAACTTGCGCGCGCTTTCCTGCGCTTATTTTCTCACAGAATTCCTCTTCTGTTGCAAGAACTTGCTTTGCTTCCGTTCCAAAAAGCGAATTCTTTTTGAGTCCTTTTTTGTCCTCGATTATTACCGCGCTTACGCCGTTGCGTTCCAAAGTGCGCACTGTAAAGACAAAATGTTCCGGGATTCCGCCTGTGTCACCGTCGTAGATAATCGGTTTTGTGGTACATTCAAGGATGTCTGTAAGGCTCTGCATTCGCGTTGTAAGGTCAACCGCCTCAATGTCTGGTTTTCCTTTGCTGGTTGAATCCGTCAGCGAAGAAGACCACATTCCGTCAAACTGGTGGATTCCGTCCTCTTTTGTAACGCTCGCATGCTCCGCAATAAGCCCCGAAAGCCCCGAATGAGCTTCCAGAATGCGAACAACCGGCTTTGCCGCAATCAGTCTGCGCAAAGTCGCACGGCGAATATCCGGCGTTGTTCCAATATCCTTTGCGTTTTCAGCAAGCGCGGTGGAATTTATTCCCTTTGTGTACGGAATCTCGACAATCTGGCCGTTCCATTCTTTCATCACCGCAAAACATTCCTCGCGGATTTTTGAAAGATAATTCGTTTTCCAGTCGTCGCCGTGAATCATAAAATCAGGTTTGTATTTTTTCAGGTTCGGAACGTAGCTCCAGTCATCCTGCGGAACAACACGCTCAACACCTTTTATGTCTTCAACAACTTCTTTTCGCTGCTCGTAAGTCAAATACGGAAGTCTCTTGTGGCTAGCAATCGCGCTGTCAGTCAAAAGTCCAATCGTAAGCTCACCCAGTTTTGCGCCTTCCTTGATAATATTAATAATTCCCGGGTGAATAATATCGCCTGTGATTCCCAGATAAACTGTTTTTGGCATGAAATACCTCTCAAACTGATAAAAATAAGGGCGGTCCCAAAAGTTTCGCCTCCGCTCAACTTTCGGTCGCTACGGTCATGGTTTCGCTGTCGCTCCATTCCTCAACTTCGTTTCGGAAAAAGCCTCCGGCTTTCCATTCTCATCGCTACCGCATTTTTCCAAAATAGTTTGTTAATAAAAAAGTGTCAAGTTAACTTGTTCAAAAATTAAAATTTTTGTATATTATTTGAACAGAAAACAAAGAAATCTGTGTAAAAAATGTGTTAAAATACATAAAAAAACAGAATCTGTTGAACAAAAATTAAAGAAAACGGCGGTTTTTGTGCTTTCAAGAAAAGAATTCGACATTTTAAGTCTTGTCGAGGCAGAAAAAAAGAAACTTTCTCAGCGTCAGATTGCGAAACTTACAGGTTATTCTGTTGGAACTGTGAACACAACATTTTCTGAGCTTGTGGAAAAACATTTTATTGATGGCGACAAAATTTCAGAAAACGGCTTGAATGCGTTGGAGCCTTATAGGGTTCGGCGGGCGGTTTTTCTGGCGGCAGGATTCGGTTCGCGCCTTGTTCCGATTACGCTGAACACACCAAAACCTCTTATCCGCGTGCACGGAAAAATGATAATCGAATCTCTTCTGGATGCGGTTGTCTCAGCCGGAATCGAAGAGATTGTTCTTGTGCGCGGTTATCTTTCCGCACAGTTTGACCAGCTTAAATACAAATATCCGAACATAAAATTTGTGGAAAACCCGGCCTACAACGAGGGAAACAATATTTCTTCACTTTTGGCGGCAAAAAATTATCTGGAAAACGCGTATATCCTGGAATCCGACATAATCCTGAAAAATCCCCGGCTTGTCTCAAAATATCAGTATCAGTCAAATTATTGCGGAGTTCCATGCGAGCGCACGGACGACTGGTGTCTTTCTGTTGAAAAAGGCAGAATCAGCGGAGTAAGCGTTGGTGGAACTGACGGTTTCAGGATGGTCGGAATTTCATACTGGACGGAAGAGGACGGAAAAAAGCTTGGCGAATGCCTTGAAAAAGTGTACAAAATGCCAGGCGGAAAAGAACGTTATTGGGATTCAGTTCCTTTAACATATTGCAACAAGGATTTTAATCTGGTTGTGCGCAGCTGCTCGTTTGAAGATTTTACAGAAATTGACACTTACAATGAACTTAGGGCGGTTGACGGCGCATATAATATATAAAACGAAAGGAATTAGTACGGAAAATGTTAGAAATCAGTGGAATAAAAAAATCTTTTGATGGAACTACAGTCTTGGATGACATTTCTCTTGAAATCGGCGACTCTCAGATTGTCTCAATTCTAGGTTCTTCCGGGGGCGGAAAGACAACGCTTCTTAACATAATCCTTGGGCTTCTTCAGCCTGATTCAGGAAAAATTATTTTTAACGGAAGCGATATCACGAACACACCGATGGAACGCCGCGGATTCAATATTGTCTTCCAGGATTATGCGCTTTTTCCGAATCTTACCGCATACAAGAACATTGTCTACGGTTTGCGCAATTACCCGGAGCGCTCGTCAAAAGAGGAAATTGAGGCCTTGATTGACCTTCTTGATTTGCGCGAGCATCTGAACAAAAAAATCGACCAGCTTTCAGGCGGACAGAAACAGCGCGTCGCCCTTGCCCGCACAATGGTTATGAAGCCGAGAATCCTGCTTCTGGATGAGCCGCTTTCTGCGCTTGACGGCGTAATCAAGGAATCAATAAAAGAAAAAATCGTTACAATTGCAAAAGAATTCCACCTTACAACGATTATTGTTACACACGATCCGGAGGAAGCCCTTACAATCAGCGACAAAGTTCTTATCCTGAACAAGGGAAAAATCGAGCAGTTCGCAAAGCCTTCTGAAATCATCAGGAATCCTAAGAGCCAGTTTGTGAACGACTTTATTTTAAAGCAGCTGGAAGTAAAAAAGAACAACATCTACAAGCTTTTCAGTCTTTAGTAGCCGTTCGGGCTGGAACATAAAAAAGGAATTTTAAATGACAAAAATAAAAGATATGTTCAAGGAAATAAGAAACAAGCAGATGCGCGCGGCTTTTTACGTTGTGCTTCTTTTCTTTTTCGTTTTTATTTTTATTCCGGGAATTGTGCTTTTCAAGAATGCGTTCACGTTGAATTCCGGGGCGTTCAGCTTTAAGAATGTGGTTTCTGTCTTTGCCGGCGGAAAACTTCAGACGGCTTTTGCGCACAGCGTAAATGTCTCACTTTTAAGCGCGCTGATTACAACGGTTCTTGCATTTGTTCTTGCGTACACAGTCAATTTTACAAATATTCCGGTCTGGGCAAAAAAGACCCTGCGCACTCTTGCGGTTTTTCCGATGCTGATTCCTACAATCACTTACGGTTTCGCGATAATCTATTCATTCGGAAAAAACGGTCTTCTTACAAAACTGATTGGCAGGCAGTTCTTTGATTTTTATGGATTCAAAGGACTGATTTTTGGCTATGTGATTTATACTTTTCCGATTTCGTTCACGCTTTTGACAAACACAATGGCTTATATTGACAGAAGATATATTGTTGTCTGCCGGCTTATGGGCGACAGCCGCCTGAGGAGCTTTTTTACCGCTGTAATCCAGCCGCTTTTGGGAACGATTGCGGTTTCTGTTGTGCAGAGTTTCTTTTTGGCGTTCACTGATTTTGGTATTCCGGCTTCTATCGGCGGTCGGTATACGGTTGTCGCAGGGCTTTTGTACAACACAATGCTTGGAAGCCTGCCGGATTTTCATCAAGGTTCGGTGATTGCGCTATGTATGCTTTTCCCTTCGATTGTAAGCATTCTTCTTTTGAATTATCTCCAGAAATTCAATGTGCGCTACAATAAAATCGCAATCCACGACAATCAGCCGGACGTTTTCCGTGACATCATCTGGACGTTCTTTTCAGTTGTCATCTGCGTTCTGATTCTTTCATCATTTGTTGTGGTTTTTGTGGCTCCGTTTGTTGCCGAATGGCCGTACAACAACACTTTTACGCTGAAGCATTTTGTCTCGGTCTTTAATGATAAATCCCTTGTGCGCGTCTTTAAGAATTCCCTTGTGATGAGTTTTTTCACCGCAGTTTTTGGAACTATTCTTGTTTACGCGAGCGCGCTGGTTTCAGCCCGGAACAAAGG
>ERZ808267.145-NODE-145-length-29263-cov-4.341482_pt1 | contig 29263 bp, 29 predicted proteins | sample MGYA00521241_ERZ808267 | MGnify/ENA primary metagenome ERZ808267 (study PRJEB31516, sample SAMN03275592) | gut metagenome | biome: mammalia-associated habitat; material: feces | host: Papio cynocephalus | place: Kenya | collected 2012-07-19 ...
GCATTTCATTGAGCCTCGCCGCGGAACTCGCAAAAAAACACAAGACAGTCCTGATCGACGGAGATGTCCAGGGAAACAGCTCATCGACTCTTGTGTCGGAAACAAAATTTGAGCTTGCAGATATTTTGAACGGAAAATGCTACATTGAGGATGCGGTTGTAAAAACTGAAATTCCGAATCTTTTTGTAATTCCAACGGTCGCAACAGAAAACAACCTTCGAATCTACAAAGCGCAAAAAGCCAGCGATGAACCAGAAGTTTTTATGGACATAACTGATGAACTTGCAAAACTCGGATTTGAATACGTTATAATCGACACATCGCCAGCGTTCGACGCATTTGAAGGAAATATTTTTTTGGCGACAGATGAAGTCATCCCGGTAATGCTGCTCGATCCATATTCTTTTGACGGACTTACAATGTTCAAGAAAAACCTTGAAGAATTCCGCACAAAACATAAAAGGCAGCTTTCCGACTCAAAAGCGGTGATAAAACGGATTGTGCTGAACAATTATGACTCACGTCTTGCGCTCTCTAGAAACATCCTGGAAGTCATGCAGAAACAAAGCGAATACAAAACTTATCTTATTCCGACTGAACAGAATTTCAAGCGTTCAGTCAACCAGAAAACTCCTGTTCAATACATTGCAGGAACAAAACCTCAGGTTTTAAAAGGTCTGGAAGAACTGGCAGGAGACGTTGAATAATGGCTATCATGAAAAAACCTTCAAATGAACTTCCAAAAGAGTTCGTTTCTCAGGCAATGGAAACTTTAAGCTCTGAAACACCGGAAACTGAAAAAATAAAAATTTCAGCAGAGAAAGTTGCATCTAGACCTGTAACCGCACTTCCGGCAGCAACTTTTTCAGACCAGAAAAATGAGAAGAAAAATTCTTCCGGCAAATACAGCGATGTGATAAACCTAAAGCTTCCGAAAGGAGAAAGAAACCGCCTGAAAGGACTTTGTGCCCAGTTTGGAATTTCGATGAACCAGTTCATCCTGTATTCAATTTATGAACTTGAAGAAAAAATCATGGACGGAAAATGCACAGTCTCTCAAATGGGAGTCCGGGAAATCATCCAGTAAAAATTACAGACAAACAAAAAGGCGTGGAGTTTGCTAGTAAGTAAATTTCATGCCTTTTTTTCTTTTTATGGAATCTTCTAGTAATAAACTGGAAGAAACTAGGAAGTTATTGGAAACTACTAGTAAGTAGAAAAAAATAAGAACAAAAATCTTTGGAAATCACTAGTAAATTGACTTGAAAAAAAATATTCTTTTTTGGAATTAGCTAGTATGAAAAAGGCAAAAACTAGGTAAAAAAAGGAATTTACTAGCAACAAAAAGGAAACAGCTAGGACTTTCAGGAATTCGCTAGTAACAAAAAGGAAAAAACTAGTTGGAAAATATGGAAAAAACTAGTGAACAATATGGAATAACCTAGTTAGATAACTCTATAAAATATTGTATTACAAAAAAATACACACGCCCAATAATAAATATAAATTTAAATATTAAGTAATAGAAATTCAATAATATTTAAATTTATATAAATAATATTAACAAATTTTTGCAAAGTAACTAAAATTTGCTTGCACACCTAGTAAGTTTAAATTATAGTCAAGATATGGGGAAAAAAGAAACGGGTGGAATTCTGAATTTTAAAAATTCATCACTGGAAACAACAGACTTAGTTCTTACAGGTGATGAATCAACAAAGCCTTCGTATTTGATTCAAAAAAATGCGATGAGCAAAGCTTATTATAAAATTTCTGCAATGGGAAAAAAACTGATTTCAATGGCAATGGCAGTTAACAATATGCAGAAAACAATTTTTGGTGACACAAATTATTATGAGGCAAAATTTTCGTTCAATGATTTCTTTAAATCCATGGGAATTTCTATTGGCGGAACAAGCATTGAGCGAATTGCTGAATGTGCAGACGAATGCGTCCATTTTGTAATAAATTTTCATACGGATGATCTGCAGAATTTTATTCCGCTTTTCTCGTTGATTCAGATTGACAAGACAAATAAAATTCTCAGGTTTGTGTTCAATCCGATTATCAATAATTTTCTGGAGCAACAAGCCGGACATCACAAAATAAATTTCCTTGAATACGGAAAACTTCGTTCAACTTATGCGATGCGATATTATGATATTTTTGAGCAGTATAAAGGTTTTGCAGGAAAAAACGGAAATCCTAAAAACACATGGACTTGCTCCCTCTCATTTGAGGAGATAAAAAATCTTTTTCAGTTGGATGAAATTTACCAGAACCGGACAGACAACTTTAAAAAATTCGTAATAACCGAGCCAATCAAGGAATTGAATGAAAAAATCACATCAATGAAAGTTGTAAAGCAGGATTGGCTGAAAAACGGAAAAAAGCATACAGGCGTTCGCTTTACAATTATGCGAACAGAGGCTGGCGTTACTGATTATGACAAAGTTTCTCCATATCTTAATCTTATTGATGAGCAGGTGGACAGGACACTTGTTTGTCAGAATGCTGATCTTTATATTTCTTTGCTGGAAAAAGAGAATGTTGTCTTAAAAATTGATTTGGAAAATGCTAGTGATTCAACTGATGGTTCTGAATTAAGGCAGCTGAAACTTCTTTGCGAAATGGCCCTGAATGACCTGAAGGAACAGAAAAAGGCTGGTAAAAAACTAGCAAATGCCAAAAAAAGCAAAAAACTTCAAGGTGAATTTATTCTTGAAAATTAGACAAAAAACTCAAAAAAGCTGAAAAGACTTGCCAGAATGAATTCTGTTGCGTATAGCGGGAATATTTTTTGTTTCCGCTATATTTTTTTTAAATTATGCCGGAGCAGGCTAGTTACTAGTAAATTCCATTTTATTTATTGGAAAAAACTAGTAAGTTAGAAAAATCGTCGTTTTTGGAGTTTGCTAGTAAATTCAATATTGTCTGGAATCTTCTAGGTTATTGATGGACTTTTCTAGTAAATGAATGGAAAAAACTAGTGTTTTAGTCTAAAAAAGTGCACATATTAATATAAATAAATTTGCTCTGAATTTGTTAATATTATGTATTCTTTTTTTTACAGTTTAAAAGTCAGTAAATTTGAATTTAGTAATTTTTTTAATATGACGTTTTTTTTATGTTTTTTCGGTTTTAAAATCGAGTTTTTATTCATTCGACATAAACAAAAATAACTGATATATTTTGTCTCATCTGCGCAGTTTATGATTCCTCAAAAACTCCTGCGCGTAAAAAATTAAAATCCTTAAGGAGGTGTGGAATGAAAAAATTTCACAGTCTTATCAAAGAAGAGTTGAAGGACATTTCGCTTTTGTTCAGAAGCATTCCTTCGCTTACCGTTTCAATTTTTTTCCTATCAGTTGTGTGCGCAAATCTTTTGGCTAACAAGGAACTTATCAGTTTTAAGTATGTTGTTCTGGATTGCGGTTTTGCTTTCAGCTGGATTATGTTTCTGTGCATGGACATAATCTGCAAAAGATGGGGCACAAGGGCGAGCATTGAAGTATCTATTGTTGCGCTTCTGATGAATCTTTCCGTATCTGGGATTTTTGCGTTGCTTAGCAAAGCTCCAGGGATGTGGGGCGAATTCTATGCCACAGAAAACATTGATGTGAATAAAGCTTTGAACGCAACTTTTGGCGGTTCATGGTATGTTGTCCTCGGTTCAGCGCTGGCTTTTACAGTTTCTTCTATTATAAACGCGGTTTTAAATTCTGCAGTTGGACGGGCCGTAAAATCAGATGGATTTTTTGCATTTGCGCTCCGTTCGTATTTTTCAACGATGATTGGACAGTTTGTGGATAATTTTATCTTTGCCACAGTTGTCTCAAAAATCTTTTTTGGATGGACGTGGACTCAGGTTTTTGCATGCTCGGCGATTGGTGCGGTTTTTGAGCTTTTGGCTGAAGTTTTTTTTAGTGGAATCGGTTTCAAAGTCGTAAAAAAATGGGAAGCCGAGGGTGTTGGAAAAGAATATTTTGAATATCTGAAGGTAAGGTCAAAATGAAAATTCTTATAACAGGAACTTCAAGTGGAATTGGAAAAGCCACCGCAATAAAATTCTTGAAAGAAGGACATTCTGTTTTTGGAATAGATGTAAAATCTGATTCAATAAGCGGAACTTTTCCTGGAACAAAGAATTATACGCATTTTGTGGCGGATATTTCCAAAAAAGAGGAATTGCCGGTTCTGGATAATGTTGAAATTCTTGTGAACAATGCAGGAATCCAGACTGGAACAAAAAAGGATATAGAAGTCAATCTTTTTGGATCAATTAATGTTACAGAAAAATATGCGTTTCAAAAAGCTATAAAATCTGTGCTTTTTATAAGTTCTGTTTCGGCGATTACAGGAAACGAATTTTCTGAGTATGTTGCGTCAAAAGCCGGTGTCAACGGATACATGAAGAATTGCGCAATCAGACTGGCGAATAAATTCCGTGCAACGGCTAATTCCTTGTGTTTCGGCGGGGTTCTTACAGAGCTGAACAAGCCTGTTCTTGAAAACCCAAAGCTATGGGAAAAAATCATGGACGTGACGCCTTTGAAAAAATGGATTTCTGCGGAAGAAGCCGCTGAATGGTGTTATTTTCTGACAGTTACAAATACTTTTTGTACAGGGCAGACAATTGATGTTTCTGGCGGTGAAAGGAATTGCGCCGACCTTTTTGTCTGGCCGGAAGAATAAAAACTGAAAAAAAATCCATCTGAAAGATTTGCGCTTCCAGATGGATTTTTTATTTCAACAAGAATTACTTGATGGAAAGTCCGTGCATTTTAGCTGACTCTCTTAGCCATTTTAATGTTGATTCGTATTCGCCTTCGCGAATTTTTGCGCTTTCGTAGCTTGCCTTTAGTTTGTCAGCCAAAGCCTGATATTCATGGTCATTCACCATTTTTTCAAAGTCCGGTTGATTTAATCCAAATTTTTCATGCATAATTGCGCCTCCAGCTTGATGTATTTTTAGATGTCTTTGGAAAACACCTTTTCTATAATAATAATTCAGATTTAAAAAAAATCCACAAAAAAATGAATTTTGTGGAAAAATAATTTTTGATATGCGGATTTTTTTTATTGATTTTGACTTATCAAATCCTTGAAGTTTTTTTGTGCAATATTCCATGCTTCGTCGTCAAACAAGACAATCACAACATTCATGTCGGCGCCGTATTTTTTTATTGTATTTACAGCAACATTCAATGCTTCTTCTTTTGGGTAGCCGTATACACCTGCGCTTATCAGTGGGAATGCAAGTGATTTGCATTCGTTTTTTCTGGCAATTTCAAGGGAATTTTTATAGCAATTTTCCAGAAGATGTTCGCTTTCTGCCGGAGAATATCTGAAGTAAACAGGTCCGACCGTATGAATCACATGTCGCGCCTTTAAATTGTAGCCTTTTGTGATTTTGGCTTCTCCTGTTTTGCAGCCATGTAGAGTCATACATTCTTCAAGCAATCCTCTGCCAGCAGCAGAATGTATTGCGCCGTCAACGCCACCTCCACCCAGAAGAGAACTGTTCGCGGCATTTACAATTGCGTCAACATCGTAGAGGGTGATATCACCGTTTTCAATCTTTAAACTCATGGGATTATTATATGCTTTTATCCGTAAAGATGAAAGATTTATTTTTGCTCAAATACTACAAATTTCTGGCTTCGTTGATTTTATAAAAAACTCTGAAATTATATAAAATTGAGTAAAAAATACTCAAAAAGAATGTGTATAATTTACACAAGGTTAAAAATTGCTCAGATATTTTTTTTACTGCGGATTTGAGCCAGGTGTTGCGGGCTGGCGTTTGAAGCCCGCACGGTGGGTAGAACGCAACGAAGTGCGGTCGTAGGGCGGTTGTCCGCCCTTCTTTTGTGGAAATTGCGTCAGAAAAAGATTTTGAGTGTTGTTTTCTGTCATTGATTTTGAAAAATTATTTGTTTTAAAAAGTTGGCATGGTTCTTGCATAATATATTATGAAAGCTAAAAACTTTTAAGATTAAGCTAAAAATTAAAGTGCTGCAGGAGGCATGACTATGATGAATGAACTTTCTTTCTTGGATTCACTTTTTGACAATTTTGATGGTGTTTACGGCGGAAATTATCGTGGAAGTTATGTTCCTAAAGTTGATGTTAAGGAAACAAAAGACGCTTATACGTTGGATATGGAGTTGCCTGGAAGAAATGAGGGCGATGTAGATATTCAGCTTGACAGAAATGTGTTGACAATTTCTTCTAAAAATACTGAGAAGATTGAGAAAAAAGCGGAAAAATGTGATGAGCATAATACTGATAAAAACAGCAAGAATGGCAAAGATGAAAAATGTGAAAAAGCAGACGAACCGAAATGGCTGATTCGTGAGCGAAAAGTCTGTGGTTTTAGCAGAAGTTTTTCTTTGCCAAATGATGCGAATGGCGAGGAAATCAGCGCGGCTTTTAAAAATGGTATTTTGACGGTTGTGATTCCGCGCAAGGCTGTCAATGTTCCAAAACGCATTCAGATTAAGGCTAGTTAATTTTTCTTTGGATGATTTGCATATTGCCTAAAAAAATTGTTACGATTGAAACGGAAATTGGTGTAAAAAGCTGGTTTCCGTTTTTTTTGTTTTATGGATTTTAAATTTTGGCAGAAGAATCTTTTAGAATTCGGATGCTTTTTTTTGCATTTTTGTATATATTTCAAATGGGGAATTTTAAGGAATTTTTGATGGAAAATTTTGATTATAAACCGGCTGGTGTTTGTCCGCGGCAGATTGATTTTAGTCTGGAAGACGGAAAAATCCACAATGTTAAATTTTATGGCGGTTGTCCTGGAAATACTAAGGCTGTGGCAAAGCTTATAGAAGGAATGGATGCGGCAAAAGTCGTTGAAATTCTGAAAGGGAATTTGTGCGGCGGAAAAGGGACTTCTTGTGCGGATCAGCTTGCGATTGCTGTTGAAAAGGCTCTTGCGCGGCAATAAGTAGTTTTGTTCTATGGATTTTGATTTTATTCAGAAAGTTATTCCTCTTTATGTTGAAGCTGCGGTTCTTACGCTGAAACTTTCAGTTGTGGGAATTCTTTTGTCTTTTGCGGTTGGGCTTATTTGCGCGCTGATAAAATATCAGAAAATTCCGGTTCTTAGGCAGATTGTAAGCGTTTATGTGGAGTTTTCTAGGAATACGCCACTTTTGATTCAGCTTTTCTTTTTGTATTTTGCTTTTCCGCGGATGGGAATAAAGTTGTCTTCGGTGCAGTGCGCGATTATCGGGCTGACTTTTCTTGGTGGAAGTTATATGGAAGAAACTTTTAGGTCTGCTCTAGAAAGTGTCTCTAAAATTCAGATTGAAAGTGCGGAATGCATTGGGCTGACAAAACGTCAGGTTGTCCAGTATGTGATTATTCCCCAGGCAGTGAGCGTTTCTGTTCCGGGAATCTGCGCAAATATTATGTTCCTGATAAAGGAAACTTCGGTTTTTAGCGCGGTCGCCCTTGCAGATTTGATGTATGTTGCAAAAGATTTGATTGGCCTTTATTACAAGACTGACGAGGCGTTGGTTTTGCTTTGCGTTTCTTATTTTGTTCTGTTGCTTCCGATTTCTGTTTTGGCGGCGATTGCGGAAAGGAGATTGCGTTATGCACAGTTCGGAAGCAATTAATGCGATTGTTCAGGCGTTCAGCGTTCTTGGAATGGGAACGAATTTTTTGCGTCTTTTGGGCGGACTTTGGACGACTGTATGGATTGCGCTGGTTTCTGTTCTTTTTTCGGTGATTTTGGGGTTTGCGTTTGGAATTCTTATGACTTTGAAGAATAAGATTGTTCGTGCGTTCTGCAAAATCTATCTGGAAGTTATGCGGATTATGCCGCAGCTTGTTCTTCTTTTTGTGGCTTACTATGGATTGACGCGTGCGTTGGGAATTTCTCTTTCTGGAGAAGCGGCTTCAATTCTTGTGTTTACGTTGTGGGGAACCGCTGAAATGGGCGACTTGGTGCGTGGGGCTCTGGAAAGTGTTCCGAAACATCAGTATGAAAGCGGCAAGGCAATCGGTTTGACAGACAGACAGGTTTTCTTCTATATAGTTATTCCGCAGACATTGCGTTCCCTGATTCCATTGAGCATGAATTTGATTACAAGAATGATAAAGACGACTTCGCTGGTTGTTTTTGTTGGTGTTATAGAAGTTGTTAAAATCGGGCAGCAGATTGTTGAGGCAAACCGGCTTACAGTTCCAACTGCGAGCATTGCGGTTTATTTTGTGATTTTTATGATGTATTTTTTTGTGTGCTGGATTTTGAATCTTTGCGCGCGGTATGTTGAAAAACGTCTTTAAAAATGAATTTATTTGTTAAAAACAGGAAAAATTATGGCTTTGCTTGAAATTAAAAATCTTACAAAATCTTTTGGTGAAAATGTAATATTAAAAAATATTGATTTGCAGGTTGAAAAGGGCGAGGTTATTGTTATTCTGGGGCCTTCCGGCTGCGGAAAATCGACTTTGCTGCGCTGCATAAATGGCCTTGAGACTATTCAGGGCGGCGAAATCCGTTTGGCTGGTGAAGTTATTTCCAACCGCACAAAAGATATGCATCTTGTGCGCCAAAAAATCGGAATGGTTTTTCAGAGCTATGATCTTTTTCCTCATTTAAATGTGATGAAAAATCTTCTTTTGGGACCGAAACATGCGCATGAGCTGAATCTTAATATCGAGGATATGAAAAAAGAGGCAGAGGCTTGGCTTGAAAGAGTAGGGCTCAGCGACAAAAAATATGCGTATCCGCGGGAGCTTTCCGGCGGACAGAAACAGCGTGTTGCAATTGTGCGCGCGCTTTGTCTTCATCCTGAGGTTATGCTTTTTGACGAGGTTACGGCTGCTCTTGACCCGGAAATGGTTCGTGAAGTTCTGGATGTGATGATGGATTTGGCGAATGCTGGAAAAACTATGCTTATCGTTACACATCAGATGGCATTTGCTCGCGCGGTCGCAGACAAGATTGTTTTTATGGATGGAGGAAATATTATTGAAACAGGAACGCCAGAAGATTTCTGGAATAATCCAAAAACTGAGCGCGCAAAAAAGTTCCTGAGCAATTTTGAATTCAAGGCTAGAAAATAAAAGGTCAAATATTCAATTTTTTTATGAATTAATAAAACTTTTTCATATAAAACCTATTGACATAATAGGAAATTAAATGCTATAAAATACTCATCAGGGCAGAAACCTGAAATAAATCCGATGTAGAGGTATTTATATGAAAAAATCAACTTTGATAAAATTTGCTGCTGGTGCGGCTCTTCTTCTTACTGCATTTTCTGCAGTTGCAAAACCAAAATTCAGAACTGTTGACCAGATAAAAAAAAGCAAGGTTCTGAAGGTGGCTGTTTTTAGCGATAAAAAACCATTTGGCTATGTTGATGAATATGGAAAATATCAGGGATATGATATTTATTTTGCTGAGCGGATTGCAAAAGATTTGGGCGTAAAAATTAAATATGTTCCTGTTGAAGCTGCTGCCCGTGTTGAAGTTCTTGAGACAGGAAAAGTTGACATTACTCTTGCAAACTTTACTGTAACTCCAGCCCGCGCTGAAAAAGTTGATTTTGCCTTGCCATATATGAAGTGCGCATTGGGAGTTGTTTCAAACGAAAAAGATTTTATAACAAAACCTTCTGATTTGAACGGAAAAACATTGATTGTTTCTAAAGGAACTACAGCGGAAACTTATTTTACAGAAAATTTCCCGGAAGTAAAACTTTTGAAGTTTGACCAGTACAGCGAGGCTTACAATGCGTTGCTTGACGGACGTGGCGTTGCTCTTTCTACTGATAATACAGAAGTTCTTGCTTGGGCAATTGAAAATCCAGGATTTGCGGTAGGAATTGAATCTCTTGGAACTTTGGACACAATTGCTCCTGCAGTTTCCAAAGGAAATTCTTCGCTTCTGGAATGGCTTAACAATGAGATTGTTGAACTTGGCAAGGAAAACTTTTTCCATGCAGATTATGAGGCGACACTTCGTGCAACTTACGGAAAAGATTCAAACGCAGACAACCTTGTTGTTGAAGGCGGAAAAATCTAATCTGACTGAAAAGTTGTTTTAATCCAGAAATTTATGGAAGCCGGAAATTATTAAGATTTCCGGCTTTTTTGTCTTTGATAAAATTGCAGATTTTCAGAGGACATTCAAATTTTTTACTTTTTGAAACTTTTTGATGGAAAAATTGTCTTATAAAGGTATAAAATAGAAGAAAGGAAATAAAAAATGATAAAAAACTATAAAACTGAACTTTCGGAAGATGGGATTTCGGTAACAAATGAAACTAAGATTCTTTTTGGTCAATGCGGTCCGGACAAACACATCCATTTGACAGAAGTAATGGAATATTGTGCGGATTTTGTTACAGATTTGTATGCTCTGCGCGGGCAGAACCGCGATTTTTTGTCGGAACACGGTTATGCTCAGATGGTTTCGCGTTCGGCTTTTCATATCAACAAATTGCCAAAGGAAAATGATGAGGTTTCTATTACTGTCCGCGAGGAAAAACCGGAAGGCGTTCAACTTATGCGCTATTATGAATTCAGGGATTTGGCAAGCGGCGAACTTTTGATTGAAGGAAAAAGTCTTTGGGTTATTGTAAATCCGGAAACAAGAGCGGTTGTGATTCCTGCGAAATTTGAATTTCTTGCGCCATCAGAAGTAAAAACTGAGTCGGTTTGCAAACCAGGAAGAATTAAAATTCCTGAAAATGTGGAGCGGATTGGCGAGCAGAAAATTCTTTATTCAATGATTGATGGAAACGGACATTTGACAAATGCAAAATATATAAATTTTGCGCTGGATTTTTTGCCGGATGAATATCAGAAAAAACAGATCTTGGATTTTAAGCTGAATTTCTGCAAAGAAATCCGAAAAGGCGACATGATGCTGGTAAATGCATTTTTTGATAAAGAGGCAAATCGTGTTCTTGTTGAAGGAAAAATCGCTTCTAGTGGCGAGCGTTCTTTTGAATGCGAACTTGTTTATTGTTGATAATTTGATTTTATGACATTGCAGCAATTAAAATATGCGGTGGCCGTTGCGGAATCCAAGACGATTTCTGGGGCGGCGGAAAAAGTTTTTATTTCTCAGCCAAGCTTGACTCTTGCGATTCATCAGCTGGAAGATGAAATGCACGTCCAGATTTTCTCGCGGACAAACAAAGGCGTTGAAATCACAAAGGAAGGCGAAGTTTTTCTGGGCTACGCGCGGCAGGTACTTGAACAGGCGGATTTGTTGGAAGAAACTTATGCCGGAAAGGCGCGGCAGGCCCCGGTTTTTAGCGTTTCCTGCCAGCATTATTCGTTTGCGGTAAATGCGATGGTTGATGTAATCCGCAAGTTTGGCGGTGACCGTTACAATTACACTTTGCGCGAAACCCAAACCTTTGAGATTATTGATGATGTTTTGCGCCTAAAAAGTGAAATTGGAATTTTGTATTTGAGTTCGCGGAACGAGGAAGTTATTGGAAAACTTTTGAAAAAAAATGAACTGGTTTTTACGGAGCTTTTTACGGCGAAACCGCATGTTTTTATAAGTGACAAAAATCCTTTGTGCAAAAAAAAATCTGTTTCAGTTGAGGATTTGGCGCCTTTTCCATATCTGGTGTTTGAGCAAGGTGCGCACAATTCTTTTTATTTTTCAGAAGAGCCGTTTTCCGCAATTGACAGGAACAAGACGATTTGCGTCCGGGACCGGGCGACTTTGTTCAATCTTTTGATTGGGCTGGATGGTTTTACAGTTTCTTCCGGGGTTATAAGCAAAGAGCTTAACGGAGAGAATATTGTTGCCCGCCCGCTTGAAATTGACGAAAAAATGCGGATCGGAATTATAACCAAGAAGAACCTTGTTCTTTCAAGATACGCGGAAAGTTATATTGAGGCTTTGAAGGAACATATTTAAGCTGAGAAAATTGAGCGGGGGAGTTGCGGGGTGCCCCCGCTGGGTGGGGTAGCGGAAAAATAAAAAACCTTGGCAAGCAAAGTTGGTTGCCAAGGTTTTTTGTTTTGTAGCGCAGGGCGGGACTCCGCCCTACCAGTTTTTTTCAGCAGAAGTTATGCGTTTCGGACGATTTTTGCAGCTGCAACAAGGTTTTTAAGGCTGGCAACTGTTTCTTTTTCGCCACGAGTTTTAAGTCCGCAGTCTGGGTTTATCCAGAGCTTTTTCTGTGGAACATATTCTTCCATTTTCTTAACGGCAGAAACGATTTCTTCTACGGTTGGAACGCGAGGGCTGTGGATGTCGTAAACGCCTGGACCAACTTGTGTGCGGAAATGGTTTTCTTTGAGCGCAGAAAGAATTGTAAGGTCGCCACGGCTTGCTTCAAATGTGATTACATCTGCGTCCATGTTGTCAATGTCTTTGATAATATCGTTGAATTCGCTGTAGCACATGTGTGTGTGAATCTGAGTTTCTGGTTTTACGCCTGAATGTACAAGGCGGAATGCAGGAATTGCCCAGTCAAGGTATTCTGTGTGCCAGTCTGAATGTCGCAATGGAAGTTTTTCGCGCAATGCGGCTTCGTCAATCTGGATGATTTTGATTCCGTTCTTTTCAAGGTCGAGAACTTCTTCCCGGATTGCGAGTGCAATCTGCAATGTCTGTGTCTTTAGGCTGATGTCTTCGCGTGGGAATGACCAGTTCAAGATTGTTACCGGACCTGTTAACATTCCTTTTACCGGAGTTTTTGTGCAGCTCTGGGCGAATGTTGACCATTCAACTGTGATTGGCGATTTTCTTGAAACGTCGCCCCAGACTACCGGCGGTTTTACGCAGCGTGTTCCGTAAGATTGAACCCACGCTTTTTCTGTGAAAAGGAATCCTTCAAGGTTTTCGCCGAAATATTCAACCATATCGTTTCGTTCGTATTCTCCGTGAACAAGAACGTCAAGGCCGAGTTCTTCCTGAAGTTTGATACATTCTGCGATTTTTTTCTTGTTGAATTCTTTGTACTGTTCTGCTGTAATCTGGCCTTTTTTGAATGCGCTGCGGTTTGCGCGGACATCTTTTGTCTGCGGGAAAGAACCGATTGTTGTTGTCGGGAACAATGGAAGGTTCAGGGCTTTTCTCTGGATTTCTTCGCGTTTTTCAAATGCTGGAAGGCGAGTGTATTCTTTTTCGCTGAGTCCATTGATTTTTGAAGCGAGCGCAGAATTTTCCTGTACGCGTTCGTTCTTGAACAAATCCTGGTTTCTATTGAAAAGATTTGAGTCTGTGTCTTTTCCGTCGATGATTTTTGAAAGATCTGTAAGTTCAAAAAGTTTTTCGCGTGCAAAAGAGAAATGCTTTAAAATATCGCTTGAAAGTTTGATTTCATTTCTGATTGTATAAGGAACGTGGAGCAATGAGCATGATGTTGAAAGAACTACTTCTGCTTCTGTTGCCGCCTTGATTTTGTTCACAAGTTCGATTGTTTTTGCGTAGTTGTTTTTCCAGATGTTTTTTCCGTTTACAACGCCTGCAAAAAGAACCTTGTCTTTCGGGAAACCTTCTTTCTGAAGAAGATTTAAAGTTTCTTTTCCTTCAATAAAATCAAGTCCGATTCCATCGAATGGAAGGCTTGTTACTGTTTTGTAGCTGTCGCGGATGTCGCCAAAATAAGTTTCAAGATTTACGTTTACTTTCTTGTCTGCAAGCACAATTTTATAGAGGTTTTCAAAAAGAACTCTGTCATCAGCTGTTGTGTCGTGAACAAGGGCAGGTTCTTCAATCTGAATCCATTTTGCTCCAGCTTCTGCGACTTTTGCCAAAAGCTCCTTGTAAAGGTTTGCAGCTTTTTCCGCATAATCGTTTATGTTTTTTGTTCCTTTGTAGTGTGCAAGCTTAAGGAATGTGTATGGACCGATTACGTTGATTTTTGTCTCAACGCCGGCTTCTTTTGCTTCTTTGAATTCTTCAAGGATTTTTGTTGCATCCAAAGCAAGCTCGATGTTGTCGTCAAGTTCCGGTACAATGTAGTGATAGTTTGTGTTGAACCATTTTTTCATTGGAAGAGCTGTAACGTCGTTTTCGCCTTCCTGGTAACCGCGTGCCATTGCAAAGAATGTGTCAAGTTTTGAAAGTTCAAGTTTTTTGTACCTTTCTGGAATTGCGCCAAGCATAAAAGCTGTGTCGAGCATTCCATCATAAAAAGAAAAATCATTTGAGGAAATAAAATCGATTCCATCGTTTTTTTGTGTCTGCCAGTTCAAAAACTTAAGCTCATGTGCGACGTTGTTCAATTCTTCCTGCGAAATTTCTTTTGCAAAATATTTTTCAGAGGCGAATTTAAGTTCGCGCAAAGAACCAATTCTAGGATAACCAATTACAGATATACGTGTTTTATTATTCATGCCTTAAAGATATATGAATTTAGGGAAATTGAAAAATATAAGTTTTTTGCAGTTAGTTATAGGTTTAAACTATAACCAAGTTGTCGGTGGCTAATATTTTATTGAGTTTATAAGTTATTTATAGCATCATAGAAAAAACTCGAAATTTAGGTTATTAAGGGACAAAAAATGTTAAGTATATTGGCGAAAGTTTTTATAAAGAACAGCAAAAATTATAAAAATCCGCAGGTTAGAAATCAGTATGGAATTTTATGCGGAGTTGTTGGAATTTGTTTTAATATATTTTTGTTCGCATTTAAATTTTTTGCGGGAATTTTGTCAAATTCTGTTGCTGTTGTTGCAGACGCTTTCAATAACCTTTCAGATGCGACTGGTTCGATTGTTACAATTTTGGGTTTTAAGATTTCCGGGAAAAAACCAGACGCAGAGCATCCATTCGGGCACGGACGGATGGAATATATTGCCGGGCTTATTGTTTCATTTTTGATTATAATCATGGGTTACGAGCTTTTAAAGTCTTCGATTGGCGCAATCAGAAATCCAGAGCCGCCAAAAACAGATTTTCTTACGATAATAATTTTGTCCGTCTCAATTCTTGTAAAATTCTACATGTATTTTTACAATCATTCTCTTTCAAAGAAAATGAACAGCGTTGTTATGGACGCAACCGCAAAAGACAGCCTGAATGACACGATTTCCACAGGGGTTGTCTTGTTCACTGTTGTGCTTACGATAATCTTTAAATCTTTTGGAAAAGAAATTCCTGTTCCGCTTGACGGAATTGCCGGACTTTTTGTTGCAATTTTTATTTTAAAAGGCGGATTTGAATCGGCAAAAGAAACCGTTGATCCTCTTCTTGGGAAAACTGCCAGCAAGGAATTTGCTGATGAGATTGAAAAAACTGTCATGGCTCATAAAAAAATCTGTGGAATGCACGATTTGGTTCTGCACGATTACGGTCCAGAAAAAATTATGGTAAGTTTTCATGCGGAAGTTCCCGGCGATGAAAATATTTTTGAGCTTCATGATGAAATTGATAATATTGAATGTGAAATTTCCAGAAAATTTAACTGTTCATGCGTGATTCACATGGATCCTATAGATAAAAATAATTCTGAAATTGAAAAACTGAAGAAATTTATCATTGAGAAAGCAAAAAAAATTGATCCGAATATTTCGATTCACGACTTGCGGATTGTGCCAGGACCTTCGCATACAAATGTGATTTTTGATGCGGTACGCCCATTTGAATGTAAATATTCTGAAACCGAGTTGAAGGAATTTCTGTGCAACATTGTGAAGGAATACAATTCCTCGTATTTTGCAGTCATTCAGATTGACCAACCGTTTATTTAACGTAGGATTTTTTGATGAATTTTAAGTTTTTGATACGAAATCAATAAAATCAAATTGGAAAGTTGGCGAAAGCGTTTTTTCAGAATTCATAAAAACTTGAAATTTATAAAAATATGTTGACTTTTAATGTTGAACAGTGTTAAATAAACATAGTTTAATATTAAACATAAAGGAAAAAACATGAGAACTCCAAATGTCGAGATTGTTGCACAAATCAAGGCAAAAACGCTGGAACTTTTAATGGAAAAAGAACCATCTGAAATTGGCATGCGCGACATTGCTGCAAAATGTGGCGTTACAGCGGCGAATATTTATCATTATTTTAAGGATAAGACCGCTGTTTTTCAGGCTATTTCGCGGGACAGTATTTCTGAGTTGAATTCTTTGATTCTGAAAGCGGCGGAAAATGTTTCTCCACGTAAAAAACTTGAAAATGCGGCGAATGTGTTAAAAGACTGGTGTGTTTCGCATCCGCGCCGTGCGCTGCTTCTTTTTGCAAAAACGGAATCTGACGAAAATGCGGACGAGAAAAAAATTTCAGAATATTATACTGCGAACAAAACAGCCGCAAATTTTCTGAAGGAATGTGTGGAGCAGGGGATTGCCTATTCGGAAGATCCGGAGCGCGATGTGAATGTCTTTGTTTCCGGGCTTTGGGGGTGCATTGAATCTGCGCTTCTAAAAAAATCCGAGCCACGTTTTTGGAACGATTGTTCTGGGTTGGTTCAACGGTTTATCGACATGTGGATGAACATGATTTTTGAATAAAAATTTTAATATACGAGGTATTTATGAAAAAGAAAGCTTTGGTTTTTACATTTTTGACTGTTTTTTTGGCAGACTTTTTTGCCTGGTCTGAAAATTTTGGAGTTAAAAAAGAGATGACAGAAAAAAAATCTGACGGACAGAAAATTCTTGTGACCTATTTTTCGCATCGCGGAAGCACCAAAATTATTGGCGATTGGATTGCAAAAGATTTGGACGCTGATATTTTTGAAATCAAGGCGGAAAAACAGTATCCTGTCACTTACAGCGAAACTCTTCCAGTTGCAAAAACTGAGCAAGAGGAAAACGCGCGCCCAAAAATATTGGATCACATTGAAAATCTTGCAGATTATGATGTGGTTTTTGTTGGTTATCCGCTGTGGTTTGGAAAAATGCCGATGATTTTGTACAGTTTTTTTGATGAATATGATTTTTCCGGCAAAAAAATAGTTCCATTTGTAACTTACGGCGGAAGCCCTTTTGCCCGCGGATGGAACGCAATTCCTGAACTTGAGCCAAACGCAAAAATAATCGGGAAACTTGCCATCAGAAACAATATGGTAAAAAATTCCGAGAAGAAAGTTGAAAGGTTTGTGAAAAGCTTAAAATTGAACTATGGAAAAAAATCTGCTTCGGAAAAATCAGCTTTTTTTCAGCCTGGATTGAATGAAAAAACTCAGCCTGTTGTAATCGGAATGCCAAATCCTGTTCAAGAGTCAACTGCGGAAGAAATTTTGAAAAAGATTGGCGTTTCTTTTGCAGTGCCAGATGGAGCGGAAAAGGTTCATTATTCAGTGATTAGTGATTCTCTTGCCCAGATGGATTTTTTATGGAACAGGACTGAATGTACTGCGCGTGCTGAACCAAGCGGAGAAACTTCATTAAAAGACATTTCGGGTTTTTACTACAACTGGAAAAATTCCGCGGATGTAAAAGTTGGCTATAACAACGCAAAGGCAAACTGGACAAAAGACGAAAACGGAAATTCCGTTGGAATCTGCATCTGGTGGGACACCGCACCGGGAATTATGTACAGCGTAAGCATGCGAAAAAATGCCGACGCCAAAAATCTTGAGAAACTTGCGAATGCGGTTTATGTGCAAATGCAGGGAAATCAATAAAAATATATTGATTTTACATTCCGCCTAGAACTCCCAGAATAATTCCGCCGATGACCAGCGAGCCAATCTGTCCTGAAACATTTGCGCTTACTGCGTGCATAAGGATAAAATTCTGGTCATCTTCTTCAAGGGCGAGTTTCTGGACAACTCGGCTTGCCATCGGAAATGCGGAAATTCCGCACGCACCAATCATCGGGTTCAGCTTGTTGCCTTTTTTGCGGAACAAGTTCAAAAATTTTGCAAAGAGGATTCCGCACGCCGTGTCTCCGATGAATGCAATCAGGCCCAAAAGCATAATCAGAAGTGTCTGTGGCGTAAGGAAATTTTGCGCCGTCATGCTGGCTCCCACGCTGATTCCTAGGAGCAAAGTCACGATATTTGAAAGCTCATTCTGTGCCGCCGTTGAAAGTTTTTCAAGAACGCCGCACTCGCGGATTAGATTTCCGAACATCAGAAAACCGATTAAGGCCGTCGCGTCTGGAATCAGAATGCTTACCGCAACCGTAACTGCGACTGGAAAAATAATCATCACAAAATGCGGAATATTCTTGTTCTTCGCCTGGATTCTTGTCGTGCGCTCCTTTTTTGTTGTAAGAAGCTTGATTATAGGCGGCATGATAATCGGAACAAGGCTCATGTACGAGTAGGCCACAACCGTAATCTGTCCGAGGAGATTTTTTGCGAAGCGGCTTGCAACGACAATCGCAGTCGGACCGTCCGCCGCACCGATAACGCCTATGCTCAGCGCCTCGTTTATGCTGAACCCGAATCCAAAGTACGCAACCGCCGCCGCAATGAAAATTCCGGAGTGTGCCACAATTCCAAAAACTAAAAGCCATGGACGTTCAAGTAGCGGTTTGAAGTCAATCATCGCGCCAACGCCAATAAAAATCAGCAGCGGAAAAAGTTCCGTCATAATTCCGCAGTCAAAAAGAATCTGAAGCGCGCCCGGATGTTCCGCTGTTCCAAGCACCACAGCCAGCGGAAGATTTACCAGAATCGCGCCAAAACCAATCGGCAGAAGCAGCATAGGCTCATATTTTTTGTAAATCGCAAGAAATATCAGGAGCGCGCCAATTGCAATCATCGCAAAATTCTGCCAGGTCATCGCCCCGATTCCGCTCGAAAAATAATCCAAAATCCGTTCCATTCCAAAACCTCCATTGGTAAAATCTGCCGTCGCAAAAAAAAAGACCCTTTGCCTGGTTCCCCTGAAATTAACAGGATAATCAGGCAAAAGGTCTTGTTTCCCCGGTCGAGCCGAAGCCTAAGAACCAGACTCAAAGAGCCGGCTGTTGATTCTTAAGGAAGTAACTACTCCCCCTTTGCTTTTTTTAGTATGAACGGAAAAGGGGAGTAGTGTCAATGGTAATGGCAGAAAAAATTCGGTTTTCAGGCTATTAGAATTTGAAATCCGCCATCTGCTTTCTTAATGATTCAACATTTGTGGAATTTTCAAGCACGTGTTCTTTTGAGTCGGCCAAAGTTTCTGTGACTTTTTGTACAGATTCGTTAATTGAATTTACTTTGACATTTGTCTCTGAAGTGACTTTGTTCAGATTCTTCATCTCAATTGAAATCTGTTCGCCTCCTCTAAGCATTTCTGCCGCGCCATCTTTTACAGATGTGGTTGACTCTGTGAGGCGGCTGATTCCTTCAAGAATCTGCTTGTTGCCTTCGGTCTGTTCTGTCATTGCATTTGAAATAATAAGTTCCTCGTTCTGGACTTTTTTTATGAGCGAATAAATTGTGTCAAACTGTACAGAAACATCGCCTGCATTTGAGGCAACAGAATTGATTGATTCAGAAAGGCTTCTAAGATTTGTCTCAATGGATTTTGCATGGTCATTGCACTGTTCCGCAAGTTTTCGGATTTCATCTGCGACAACAGAGAAACCTTTGCCGACATCGCCTGCATGAGCCGCTTCGATTGCCGCATTCATTGAAAGAAGATTTGTCTGGCTCGCAATATCCTGAATGATTTTGCTTGCATCCATAAGAAGTGAAGATTTTTTCAGAACCTCGGCAGAAAGTTCACTTGCAATTTTAACCTTTTTCATTCCGGCTTCAGAAGCACTTTCAAGTTCCTGAACGGTTCCGTTGTTTTTCTTAAGGCTTGATGTTACTCCGTTTACATTTGCAACCATCTGTTCGATTGCGGCTGATGACTGGTCAATCGCTGATGTCTGTTTTTCAATTTCTTCATTTAAATTACGGATATGCTTGATGATTTCTTCAACTGTCGCGCTTGTTTCTTCAACTGAGGCAACCTGATTTATCATTTCGTCCTTTACAGAATTTGAAATGCTTTTAACATTCGCAATTTCAGAAATCGACTGGTCAACGTGGTTTGAAACTTCTGATGAAATTTCCAAAGTGGAATTTACGTCCGCGCTGATTTCCTGAAAAATCGTCTTTATGATTTTGAATGCGTGGTTCAAGTCATTTATTATGATACCGAAATCATTTCGGGTTACAACTTGGGCATGTTTTATGGCGTAATTTTTTTCTGCAAGGGCACCAAGAATCGCTTTTTCCTGTTTTAGATTATTTTTGATGTCATAAGCTGTAACAGAAGTTGTAATTCCAAGTGAAATAAAACTGAAAACTGCCGCCGGAAGAATGACTTTTAGTACTGCGGAAACAGAAGAATCAGATGCAACGCTAGGAACTATAAAAGAGGCGGTTATAACAAGAAAACAACCTAAAAGATTTACAAGCGTCATCAATATGATTCGTTCCCGGTTTGATGAGGTTACAACAGATTTGTCAAAAGGAAGCCAGTGCAAAAAATGCTCAAAGCGGCTGTTAAAAATGGTATAGAAACTTATTCCGTACAGGAACATAAATCCGGTGCATATAAGTATGATTGATAAATAAGGCGAGCTTCCATTGAATGAAGCAAATTGCGTACCTTTTGAATGAATCACCAGGCAGGCAATAAGAGGAATTATTATTCCCAAAACCAAATTTATAACAAAAATAATTTTACCGGAAAATTTCAGCAAAAGATTTATTTTCTTTATACATTCATCAGTTCCATCATAAGACTCTATTTCTTTTCTAAGAAATCTGTAAAAAATAAGCGGACACAAAATTGCAACTACATAGGCTGCAATCGTGTAAGGAGAAAGCAATACAGCAGCAAATTCACCAATTGTAACAATCTTCGTGATGCACAGATAAATCGGAGATAATAAAAATGGTGAAAAAGAAGATAAAAGTAGTAAAAGTGGAAGTTTTACATTAAATAATGTTCTGTCAGTTTCTGAAAGTTTTTGTTCCATAAGAGACTCCTTATAGATAGTATATTTTTATAATTGGTGTTATAGCAAGAGAAATTTAATTTTTTTTACAGAAAATAAATACCAAATTAACAATGCAAAAATCTAAGAAATTGCAAATCTTCACACAATCTTGACATTTCCGAAAGAAAATCTTGAAACATGAATTTTACTATGTCAGTGTCAAAAGCAGAGAGGGGAACGGAATAGGTGCTTGAGCGTCAAAGTCCGTCAGAAAATCCGTCTGTTTTATGGCAAGGTAATTCTATGAAAAAGACAGTTTTAACTTTGGGTGTATCGGCATTGGTTGCGGCTGCGGTTTTTGCGCAGGAATTCAATCCTTCTTCATCAGTGCTTGGTGAGCTTAGCACAAGCGCGAATAATGCGACTGTATCAGAAAATGCTGATGACAAGACTCTTTCCGCTCAGGAAATCTCAAAGTCGATTGAGGAAGTTGAAGGAATAAAAATTTTTGCGAATATCCTTAAAAATTCTTCGGACAAAATCCAGGAAGTCGCTTCTGATTCCGGCGTTACAGTTCTTGCTCCGATTGACGCAATCGCCGACACTGGAAAAATCGCCCAGAACATTTCCGACTACATCGTTCCTGAAAAACTCACAAAGGAAAACCTTGAGGCAAAGAGTTCCGTTCAGACACTTTCAGGAAAAACTCTTCCCGTTGAAGTTAAGGATTCCGCAGTTCTTATAAACAACGTTGAAGTCGCAGGGCTTTCAGACAGTGCAGATGACAAGGTTGCGATTCTTCGCCTTGCAAACAATTTCAGCGAGTCAGCTTCTGTTGCGCTTGCAGAGTAAAATTTGGAGAAGTTATTCGGCTTGCAAGCTAAAAATCAAAACAAGACCATATAAATAGAAAACAAAATAATATAGAGGAAAAAACTATGAAAACAACAAAGAAAACTTTTATCGCCGTATCAATGATTGGGTTTGCCGCAATGATGTTCTCTTGCGCCGGAACAAACAAGAATGCGCCTGCCGCGCAGGAAGCAACATCAGCTGTTCAAGAGCAGCTGGACAGTGCGGCTCAGCCAGAAGCCTCAGCTGAAACTCCGGCAGAAGAAAATCTTTCTGAACAGAACGCATTGCAGAGTGAAAATTCATCTGCCGCACAGGAAGCAGTTCCACAGAACAACGATGTTTCTGCCCCGGCCGCAGAATAGAATCATCTTTAAATACAGCAAAAATCCATCCTTTTTCGGCAGAGCCGGATCAAGTCTCCAGTCCGGTTCTGCTGTTTTTTTTATTCGGGCGTTTCCCTCGCTCCATGCAAGCACTTCGCTCGGGTCGGGCTTTTCGCACTTCGCCGTCTTACGCGGCTCATTCCTTCACTTCGTTTCGGAACTGCTCCGCAGGTGCTCCAATCCCTAACGCATTAGCGTTAGGACGTGCGCGCAATCGCACCCCGTCAAATGTCCGAGTTTTGCGTCAGCAAAATCTCGCGGCAAACCGCAGGTTTGCAAATCCCTAACGTACGTTCTCTCCATCTGCTTCTCAGATTCCTCTCACTCTTTAGTTTTTGCAAGGCAAAAACTCGCGGCAGGTTCATTTCAAAATTGTTATGGAACTTCTGCAAAAAACCGTGTATAGTAATTTTATGCAATGCATAGCACATCCTTTTGTAAAATGGGCGGGCGGAAAAACTCAGCTTCTGCCTGAAATCAGAAAACATTATCCTCACCGAATAAAAAAATACTGCGAGCCGTTTGTCGGCGGTGGAGCTGTGCTGTTTGATGTGCTTCAAAAAAGCCGCCCGGAAAAAGTTCTTGTGAACGATGTGAATGCTGAGCTTATAAACACGTATTTGCAGATAAAAAACAACTGCGGTAATCTGGTGGAACAGCTTTCAGAAATTCAAAATAAATATAAAAGCCAATCTTTGGAAGAAAATAAAATTCTTTTCTACGAAAAGCGCATTCGCTACAACGAACTAAAAATCAACAGAAATGACGCTGAAAATCTTGAAAAAGCCGCCCTCTTCATTTTCCTGAACAAAACCTGCTTCAACGGACTTTACCGCGTGAACAAAAAAGGCGAGTTCAATGTTCCGTTCAACAATGCAAAAAATCCGCTGATTTGCGATGAAGAAAATCAGTGCGTGCCGGCTAAAGCCGTCGGGCTTTCCGCACTTCGCTACCGCTCATTCCGCCGCAACTTTCAGTTGCTCTGGAACTTCGGTGCTCCAATCCCTCACGCGAGAATAGCATAAATGACATTTGATTTTGATGTTTCATTAATAGAAAAGTATCATAACAATTCACAAAAAACTAGAGTTCTTACAGAAGACTGGGTTGAAAGAAACTTATATTGTCCAATTTGCGGACAACCCAAAATTGAAAGATACGAAAACAATCATCCTACTGGAGATTTTTTCTGTTCTAACTGTGAATCGGATTTTGAATTAAAAAGCAAGCAATGCATCTCAGGAAAAATATCAAATAAAATAAATGATGGTGCTTATGACACAATGATTTCAAGAATCACATCATCACGAAATCCTAATTTCTTTTTTATGACTTATAAAAATTATTCAGTCTCAAATTTTATTTTGATACCAAATCACTTTTTTACTCCACGGATTATTGAAAAAAGAAAACCTCTTGCTCCAACAGCAAAACGGGCTGGCTGGGTTGGCTGCAATATTGATATTTCATCAATTCCTGAGTCTGGAAAAATTTTCATTGTAAAAAATAATGTCGAACTCAACCATGAAGATGTAATCAAGAAATATGCAAAAACAAAATCCTTGAAGACTTCAAACATTGAAACTCGAGGCTGGCTTCTTGATACTCTTTCTTGCGTTGAAAAAATTCCTGAAAAAGAATTTTCTTTGAATCAAATTTATTCCTTTGAAAATGAACTGAAAATAAAGCATCCGGAAAATAATTTCATAAAAGACAAGCTGCGTCAGCAATTGCAATACCTACGGGATAAAGGATTTATAGAGTTTTTAGGCAACGGTCATTACAGAAAAATTTGATTTTACGGATTGATCAAAATAAAAATTCGATCAATATTTTGGTATGAACGAATATACAATTGAAATAAAAGAGATTTTGTCAGAATTAGTAAAAGTTGAGGCAGATTCCTTTGAAGAGGCTTTATCGAAAATAGAGGAAAAATACTATAGTGGTAAAATTGTTTTAGATTACAGTTCTTTTGATTGTGTTGATTTTTTAGAAATCAGTGATTTGGAATATCATAAAGAAATTCATAATTTGAATGATTATGAAAAATGAAATAGCGTTAGGGATAGTAGTGGCGGCAAAGCCGTTCCGAAGCGTAGCGTAGGAATGGAGCGATAGCGGAACCACGAATAGCCCGACCCGAACGGAGTGAGGGAAACGCCCAGCTACAATTTCTGTTCAGTCCAGGAAGCAGGTGAGCGTGAACAAGGGCGACTGGGATAAATCTCAAGGTTTTGAAAAGGACAATGAGTTCAATCGAAAATGGCTTTCTGCCTGTCGCTCGCATTTGAAGGACGACGGCACAATCTGGATTTCGGGCACTTATCACAACATTTTTTCGGTTGCGCAGATGCTGAATGAACTGGATTTCCGCATTTTGAATTGCGTCACCTGGGCAAAGACGAATCCGCCGCCGAATCTTTCGTGCCGTTTTTTCACTCATTCAACTGAGTTTATCTTATGGGCTAGAAAAAGCAAAAAAGTTCCGCATTATTTCAACTACGAGCTGATGAAGGAAATCAACGGTGGAACCCAGATGCGTGACTTGTGGACTCTGCCTGCAATCGCTAAGTGGGAAAAATCCTGCGGAAAACATCCGACCCAAAAACCGCTTCCGCTCCTTGCGCGGATTATTCTTGCCTCCACAAAAGAAAATGCCTGGATTTTAGATCCATTCACCGGAAGCTCCACAACAGGAATTGCCGCCTCTCTTTTGAACCGCCGTTTTTTGGGAATCGACCGTGAAACTGAATTCCTGGAACTTTCAAAGGCGCGGCGCGAGGAAATCGAAAATCCGCAGATTCGCAAGGCTTACCGCGATAAAATCCTGAAATATTCCGACAAGCCGATTCGCGGAATTGCAGAGCTTTGCGAGATTCATGAGGACGAGCCGTATTTTGGCGTGGAGCTGCCGTTTTAGAAATTTTTATATTCATCTTCATATCTGCTTTCGCCTCTCCTCAATTTCTTTCTCTATCTTGAAATCGTGTTTTTGTGTTTGTATAATAGAAGAAAATCACGTAATGAGGATTAAAATGAAATCATCTCGTCTTTTTTGTTTAACATTTGCTTCGTTTTTTATTTTGGGAGGCGCGGAATTTTTTGCGCAGAGTGCAGTTCAGACTTCAAAAAATTCACTGAGCGAATCCCCGAAGTTCAAGGGGCAGCCTTTTTCCGTTTCTGAATACAGAGGAGCTTCACCGGACAGTCTGAAAAAATACAGCGTTCTTGAATTTGCGGACGGGCGGATTTCAAAGGAAAGGCAGTTCGGCGACGACGGCTCTGAAAAAACTATTGTTGAAAGAAAATTTCTTGATGACGGAAAGATTTCAGAAATCACCGGGCTTGACTCCTCAAAAAACGTGAAATGGCGTTATTCCTACGGCTACGGCGAAAAGGGGCTTCTTGCAAGCGAGACTTCTTATTCAGGAAGCGGCGAGATAGAGTGGCGCGCGGAATATTTTTACAACGAAAAATCCCGACTTTCTGAATGCAAGACTTATTCTGCGGCAGGCGCATTGAACTTTACTGAAAAATACATCTACACGGAAGACGGACGGATTAAAGATTATTCTTCATTTTATGCGGACGGAAAACTTTTCAAGCGCGTTGAATATATCTACAATGCGGATTCCACTTTGGCGCAGGAAAAAAACTACGACGCAAGCGGATTTTACGAGAGCGTGAACTATTCGTATTCAAACGGAAAGGCTTCTGCGGTAAGGACGCTCGGCGCGGACGGAAGCCTGAAAACTGAGGAGACGCGGACTTTTTCTGCAGGAAATATGATTCGCTCGGTTCTTAAAAACGCTGAAGGAAAAACTGTCTCTGAAAAAGAATTCTTCTACGACTGGAAGGGAAACTGTACGATGGAAAAAAATCCGTCTGGAATCATCATGCGGAATTTTGTGTACAATGCGCCGGTTTCAAGTCAGAATTCATCTTCTGCTTCATCTTCATCTGAAAAAAAGGAAAACTGAAAAATGGCCTGCGTGATAATTGTTGAGGACAACTCTCTGATTCGCGACGCGGTTTCTGGCTACTTAAAGCTTGACGGCTACAAGACTCTTGAATTCGGCGGAGTTTCGGGCGTTCTGGACGCGGTAAAAAGGGAGACGGCCGACCTTGCGATTCTTGACGTTATGCTCCCTGACGGAAGCGGATTCGCGCTCGCAAAGGAAATAAGGGCTGCAAGCGACATTCCTCTGATTTTTTTGACCGCAAAAGATTCCGAATCAGACAGAATCTTGGGATTTGAGCTTGGCGCGGACGACTACATCTGCAAGCCTTTTTCTGCGAAGGAACTTGTTCTTCGTGTTCACGCGCTTTTAAGAAGAAGCGGAAAAGGAAACGGCGGAAAAAGCGCGGCTTCGGGCGAATGGAAGAGCGGAAACTCGACCGTTATTATTGACGAGGCGAAGCACAGCGTGAGCGTTGACGGAAACCTTGCCGAGCTTACTTCAACAGAATGGAAAATCCTCTTGTATCTTGCGTCCAACGCCGGGCAGGTTGTCTCGCGCGAGCAGCTTTTGGGCGAGTGCCTGAACTATTTTTTTGAAGGCTCTGAGCGCACGATAGACACTCACATGGCGAACCTGCGCTCAAAAATCGGGCAGCAGTGGATTTCAACCGTAAGGGGCTTCGGCTACAGGTTCAGCGGAATAAAGTCGGATTCCAAAAAGTAGAAAATGAAGTCGATTTTTGCACGGATTCTTACAGGATTTATCGCCGCCTCTTTTGCCGTAATCGCCGCGATGTCCGTAATTTTTACGGTGTCGGTGAGCCGCTCGATAAACGACTGGAACGCGGACAAAAGGGACGACTTTGTCTCTCTGATTCTTCCGGCAATCTCAAAAACGTACAGGCTTACAGGAAGTCTTTCCGCCTCCGAGCTTGAAAAAGCCGTAATGCCTTACACGACTGATTCCCTTTACATCTACATTTTTGACGGAAACAAAAAGCCGGTTCTTCTTCTTGAAAAAGGAAAAGTCAGCACGCAGGACGAAGTTGAAAAATCTGTCGGCTCGCTTTCGACTTTTCTTTCGCTCAATTCGCCTGTCCAGATAAAGGACGGCGGCGAGACAATCGGCTATCTTTGCGCGGACAACGTGGGATTTCTGGCGTACAAGGCGAACAGAATTTTCGTTTCCACAATGGAAAAAGGGCTTTTTGCAGGAATCGCTCTTGCAGTTTCAATCACGATTGCTCTTTCCGTGCTGATTTCAACAATGCTCTCAAAAAAGGCGCGCTCTCTTGCAGACTACATTTCTTCCCCTGACCTGATGAAAAAGGACATGGCGGCTCTCGGTGTGAACGAGCTGGACAGAATTCTAGACTCTGTGAAAAAACTAAAAAACCGGCTTTTGCACGAGGAGACGTTGCGCCGACAGTGGATGCAGGACATATCGCACGACCTGCGCACTCCGCTTACCGCTGTGAAAATGCAGGTCGAGGGAATGAACGACGGAGTTCTTGAGGCGACTGGCGAACGCTTTGCGGCTCTTTACTCCGAGCTTACGCTGATTGAAAAGCTCGTATGGAATCTTCAGGACTTGAGCCGCTTTGAGTCCCCGGAGATGAAAATCTCCCCTGCGGACGTGAACGCATGGAAATTTGCAGACGATGTTTCTTCCCGATTTGTTCTGCTTGCGGAAAAGAAAAACATAAAATTCAGCGTAGAAAAAAAATGTGCTGAAGATTTTGAATTCCAGGCAGACCCATTGTTGCTAATGCGGTGCGTCTCGAATCTTTTGCAGAACGCGTTCCAGTACACGGCGGAAGGTGGCGAGGTTTCGCTTTGCGTTGAAAAAACTTGTGAAAACCGCGTGAAAATCTCCGTTATGAACACAGGCGCAATTAGCGAGGAAGATATTCCCCACGTTTTTGACCGTCTTTACCGCGGCGACCGCTCAAGAAGCACGGCAGGTTCAGGGCTTGGCCTTTCAATCGCGCAGGCAATCGCAAACCTTCACGGCGGAAAAATCGAAGTGCGCAACACGACGAACGAAAGGGGAGAGAATTGCGTGTGCTTTTCGGTGATGGTGTAAGTTTTTTACGCAATGGCCCAACGCACTTTTAACTCGTTCGAAAACTTTCACGGCCTGCCCAACGCACTTTTGGCTCGTTCGGAAAAATTTACGAGTTGCCCAACGCAATTTTGGGTCGTTCGGAAAAATTTACGAGTCGCCCAACGCATTTTTTGCGCGTTCGAAAACTTTTACGAGCTTCTCAGCGTATTTTGGGCTCATGCAAAAATTTTATTTTCTCTTAGTCGCTTACACAAAAACAAAAAATTTGCTAGGATAGACGAAATTAAAAATTCAAATGCAATCTAACGAGCAGCCAAAAGCGTAAGTCCAGTTCGGGCGCGTTTTTAGGCTGCTTTTTTTGTTTGTCGATTGCGTTTTTTTGAGGGAAATTATGAAAAATTATGATTTGGGGAGCGAGAAAATCAGGCGGCTTGTGCGGCATTTCGCCGTTCCGTGTGTAATCAGCATGCTGGTTGCGGCTTTGTACAACATTGTTGACCAGATTTTTATCGGGTGGAGTACTGCGGGCGCGTTCGGAAATGCGGCGACCAATATCGTCTATCCGTTCACGGTTCTGGCTTTGGGGCTTGCGCTTCTTGTGGGCGACGGCTCTGCGGCGATGTTCAGCCTTGCTTTAGGCGAGCAGGACAAGGAAAAGGCGGACAAGTGCGTGGGAACTGGATTTTCGTTTCTGGTTATTCTTTCTGTTGTGCTTTGCGCTTTTGGCTTCTTGTTCAAGAACCAAATTCTTGCGGTTTTCGGCGCGAATCCAGATGAAAAGCTTTGCTACGATTTTGCGAACGAGTATTTTACGGTGATCTGCATGGGGCTTCCTTTCTATATGATTGGACAGGGCTTGAACGGAGCAATCCGCGCGGACGGCTCGCCGAAATTCGCGATGACTTGCACTCTTGTTGGCGCGGTTTCAAACATTATTCTTGATCCGGTTTTTATTTTCGTATTTGGAATGGGCGTTAAAGGTGCTGCTATTGCGACTGTAATCGGGCAGATTCTGACTTTTGCGATGAGCATTTTTTACATTTTCCGTTCAAAGAATTTCCGCCTGAACTTTAAATGTCTTAAACCAGACTTTCTGCTTCTAGCCCGGATTGCAATGATTGGAATGGCGTCGCTTATCGTTCAGCTTTCAATAGTGA
>ERZ808267.146-NODE-146-length-29262-cov-3.630054_pt1 | contig 29262 bp, 22 predicted proteins | sample MGYA00521241_ERZ808267 | MGnify/ENA primary metagenome ERZ808267 (study PRJEB31516, sample SAMN03275592) | gut metagenome | biome: mammalia-associated habitat; material: feces | host: Papio cynocephalus | place: Kenya | collected 2012-07-19 ...
GGATATTTCTCCGCCAGGCGGTTTTCCAAATCAGTCAAGGATGAATTAAGTCCGGCAATCTGATTGTTGAGGCCACCGATTTTCACCACGATTGAATCGTACTGTTTCAATGTCATGAAAGTAGCTGTCATCCAGTCCTTTGCGTCCTTAAGTTCCTTATCCGCATAAGTTTTAAGATTCGAGATTTTCTTCTCAAGGTCAGCATCCTTCTTCTCCAGATCCTTCAATGTGTTTTCCACATCACCCAGCTTGCCCTCTAGTTCAGTCTTGGCTGCTTCTAAAGTTGAAATAAGAGTTGTTTTCTCTTTGCTCAAAGACTCCAAAAGCGCTTCTTTGTCCGCCTTGTCGCTGTTCTTAAGAGCCTCAACGGCTTTCTCAAGATCTGACTTAAGGTCTGAGATACTCCCCTCGTTAGCCTTGATGGACTCACGGAGGCCATCAGCTGTCTTCCGAAGACTTTCAATCATTCCTTTCAGGTCAGCGTCCGTCCTTTCCAGTTTAGGAATGGTGTTGCCTATCGCATCTGCTTGTTGCCCAACCGATGCAATCTGATTGTTCTCGACAGCCCCCAGTCTCTTGTCCACTTCATCGATCTTGGATGAATAATCCGTACAACCGATGGCAAGCGCAAGACACCACAGCGAGACCGCCATGACTGGGCCTGTCTTTCGTAATAACTTATTCATAAATACCATTTTGAGTTTATACTTATAATCGTGTATTTCCTAAAATTCCCTATCATCAGCTGTGATGCTCTCAATTTCCAGACTTTTCTTGGCATAGTCCAAGAAATACACTGTCACAGCCGAATAGAACAGCGTGTAGGAGAGCACAAACAGTGACAACTGCCAGTACTGGGTAAAAAAGTAGGATGCCAAGGCAGCCACACCAACTAGCACAGCAGTGATGAATATGACAGTTACTCCCCGATTCCGGCATTGTGCATACTCCTGCGGGGTGCAATTGATTCTTAAAGTGTTGATGTATTTCTTCCTCTCAAAGAAGAATGCTATTGTGTAAACGACCAATTGGACAACGTAGAAAGTGAAAAAGCAATAGCACACCACATTCCCGACCTCCGGATGTTCTATGAATATGAAGTAGATCAGCACGAACAGCATTATCGGAGCGAAATGCACTGCCACTAGACTCTTTCTGACTAGTTTGGAGTTGAAGAGAGCCAGCGATGCAATCGTGAAGAGGAGAGCTTGCGAGGAGCTGATTACCAGATTGCCGATGGAGAAGAATTTCTGAGGAGGTTGGCCCCCGCCTGTGCCTTTGAACAGAAGCCCTGCGGTCATCAATGCTATTATCAGAAAGGCCAGACCAAGGGCTATGCGGGCACTGATGTAGCGGACAGGTTTGTAGAGCCGGTCGGAAATCTCTTTATTGAAACGATGCATGTCAAGCAGCAGGATGGAATCCATCAGACAGGCCACGATGGAAACAATGCAAATCACAAGGTATGTCTGTTCTTCTGTCATCATCGTTATATTCATAATCAGGTTTGATTATATATATTCGGTAGAATCATCTTAGATGACAAAAGTACTCATGAATGAACTAATGACAATGAATTCAATGTAGTAAATATCAAGCTTGAACCGAAATTTACTACCTTAAACAAAATTTACCAGCATATTTACTACTTCCACAATAAAACAAGGAATACCCCTTGCCGCAATTTTGGTAACGTGCAAAATTCGGCAAGGGGTAATCCTTGTCTTGTCTTAAACTGTCACAAGAGCATCAGAATCTGACCGGAGATTACGCGGAGAAACATCTCCATTGGATAGACGGTGGCATAGGCAACGGAAGGCTCATCGTCATCGACTGTAGTAAGAGCGTAGTTCAGGGCAATTGGGTTTGCCATGGACGCGCACAGCATCCCGACATTCTCCGAATAGTCCGTCTTGAAGAATTTGGACGCGACAATGCCTACAATCAGCACAGGAACGACCGCCAAGAGAACACTGACAACAATCCACAGCAAGCCTTCTGGTCTCAAGACCGTCTCGAGAAAGTCAGGACCTGCACTTAGTCCCAATCCAGCAAGATAGATTGTTAGGCCAAACTGACGCAACATCAGATTCGCACTGTGGGTCGTGTAGGTTGTCAGGTGGATTCTCGGTCCGAAAGCACCCATCAGGATGCCAATCAGAATCGGGCCACCAGCAATTCCAAGCCTGATCGGGACACTCATTCCCGGAATGGAAATCGGAAGGCTGCCCAGAATCAATCCTAGCATAAGTCCAATGAAAATGAACAGCAGATTCGGATTACGAAGCTCTTTCTCCTGATTACCGAGAACTTCCGCCACACGATCTATAGCCTTCTGCTCCCCCACAATCGTCAGTTTGTCCCCAATCTGGAGCCTAAGGTCACGGGACGGAAGCAGGTCGATTCCAGCTCGGTTCACCCTCGTGATGTTGATCCGGTAGGCATTGCGCAGATGCAGATCACCAAGTTTTGCCCCATTGACACTCGTCTTGGTCACGAAAATGTGTCTTGACACGAGCATCCCGTCCAGATGATTCCAGTCGATGTCCTTCTTGTTCCAATCTTTGACGACCTTCTCTCCAAAAAGTTGCTCTGCTGCCCCTGCATCCTTCTCTCTGGTCAGCACAAGCACATGTTCTCCTTCTTCGAGGACAGTGTCTCCGTCTGGTATGATGACTTGCCCACGGCCTTCACCAGCATATTTCCAAACCCTAGACACGACCAGCCGGACATGGGCATCCTTCATGATGTCCCTTATCGTCTTTCCGAAGACAGCCGGGTTGCTGACTCTAAATTCTGCGATAAAAGTCTGGTTATCATGAGCATCCTTAGCCTTGCTGTTCTTTCGGAACATGGCCGAAAGGATGGCGACACACAAAATCACCCCTATCACTCCGAACGGATAGCCCACAGCGCAGGCAGTTGCCATCTGGTTTGAGACATCCGCTGCCCCCGGATCTGTCTGAAGCAAAGTCTGCTGAGCGGCTCCAAGCATAGGTGTGTTGGTCGCGGCCCCCGTGAGCAAGCCTGTTGCAACTGGCAGGGATATTCCACACAACTTGCTTACTCCTAACGTCATGAAAGTTCCTACCAACAGTACTGCGAACGCAAGGAGGTTTAGTTTTATGCCTCCTTTTTTCAGAGATGGGAAGAAGCTCGGACCGACCTGCAAACCAAGGGTAAACACAAACAGCACGAGTCCGAAATTCTGCGCCAGAGCCAGCATTCGAGGATCAACGCTGAGCCCGAAATGCCCGACGACAATTCCAGCAAAAAACACGAATGTCACACCGAGGCTGACACCTTTAATCTTGATTTTGTTGCAAAGAAGACCCGCAACGCAAATTAGCGACAGAACAAGAATCGCCTGAATATAAGACGGTTCTGTGAATATCTCGATGAACCAGTTCATTGTCATTTACTATACAACCTACAAAGATAGTGAGAATAATTCATTATTTTTGTTCTATGAATATGCCATCGTCCAAGAATGGAAGCGTTAGTGACAAGGGACGCAAGAAAGCAGTGAAGCCACCCTCACCAAAGAAACGCAAGTACCGCAGGAAGAAAAAACCGGGGGAAGTCAACCTCGGAGCATGGACTGCGGTAGGGTGCGCTGTGGCTGTTCTCATTGCACTGGTGATGATTTTCCACAAATATGGCGAAGCCCTTGACTACGAGACTGGAGCCAAGGTGCCACAAGGAGAGTGGCGCTACGGGATTGACATCTCGCACCACAACGCAGGAAAGATTGTTTGGGATTCGCTCTATGTGATGACGGACAAACGTGGGAGAACCATCAAGGATCATCATCTTGCGAAAGACATCAGACCTGTTAGCTTTGTGTTCATCAAAGCCACGGAAGGCGTGTCGATGGTTGATAAGGATTTCAAGAGGAATTGGCGGGAAGCCAGCATGTCAGGCCTTCGAAGGGGAGCCTATCATTTTTTCAGAAGTTCCAAGGACGGAGAGGCCCAGGCTCGGTTGTTCATAAGAACTGTGGGAGACTTAAGATTCAAGGACTTGCCACCGGTCCTAGACATTGAGACTATTCACCGTGGAGGCTCAAGGAAGAGACTGAACGAGGAGGCTCTCAAATGGCTCAGAGTCATTGAGGATCATTACAACAAGAAGCCGATTGTCTATACTGGGGCTTCGTTCGCGAAGGATTACCTCTGCAAGGAAATCACGGACAACTATCCTCTGTGGATAGCGCATTATGAGAAGGAAAAGCCCGCTTTTGATGGCTGGACTTGGTGGCAGTTCACGGACCGTGCTGTCGTGAAAGGTGTTCCCGGACTGGTTGACCTCAGTGTAATGAGACGTTAATCTAATCTTTCAAACGGTCTCTCGGAATCCCCCGTCCAGCGGTAAAGGTGCGTTCTAGAGAACTGATTGCCAGAGGATGAGCTCTTCCCCGGCTCAGCGAAATAAAACAGGCCATCACCGACCGGACATATTCCCGTGGAACCGTACTTGAAGTAAAATCCCCGAACCGGATTCTCTCTTGACCCGACCACATCATGCTTCGTCCTGTCGTAAAGGACTCCAGCCAACTTCCCTTTGAGTGGTTTGTCCGCCACATTGATGACGAACATGTCGTAGTTCGGGAATATTTCTTTTCGCCCCTTATAGACAGCCATGAGAATATTCCCAGTCTCCTTGTCGTAGGCAAGGTTCTGCACACCCCAAGTTGTGTTTCCCGTGTAAACAAAGTACTTTGATTCAGGCTTGTCCGGCCCCTCCCCATAAAAGTCCCCGAACTTCACCGTCCCGGAATATTCATTCAATTTCTTGATGTCGTAGCGAAGTAGGACTTGGTGATTGTTGTCATTGCGGGCATTGTCGCCATAAATTCCATAGGCCACATAGAGGTAGTCCTTGCCTCCCTTTTTGCCAAGTTTTGGAGCGATTGTCACCCCATCAATTCCAGAACATCCGTAGAAATGCTCGTACTCCTTGTCCGCAAAACCAGTCATGTGGTAATCCCTTGTGGCATCTCTGACGCAAACAATCTTGAATGCTTCATTGTTCTCCGAATCCATGCCGATTTGATTGACTTTATCTACATCAATTATTGCTATGTAAAACATAGAGCGCCCTTTGGCGAAAGAAGAAAGCCCCGCCCCAATGACATCATCCTTGCACTCAAGAGAGGCATAGACCTTTCTGTCAGAGGGATTGAATGTCATCGCTCCGAGATGGCCTTGAATCCTGTCAATAGACCCTAGAATCTTTCCGTCAATGTCCGTCTTGATGAAGCTGGTCGTGAAAGAGAAGTACATGTTGGCGGCATCCTTGTCGAAGGCAATTCCCTGGACATGGTTCTTGCCGCCCTCAACGTAGATCTCGGTCGGCAGGCTCGGAACCGTTTGTGAATATGCGGCCATGGCTCCGGACACTATCATCAAAGCCATTAACACTCTCCTTTTTATATTCAACATATTACTCTAATCCAAACTACTTTCTAAGTTCTTTAATCATCGCTCTGGCAACGGCAGCGGAAGCCCCCTCCCCACCGAGAGCGTCACGGATTTCCTGATAGCCGGACAGCATAGTGGACCTGTACTCCTCATCCTCGATCATCCGACGAACCTCATTCAGCACATTGTCGGGAGTGAAATAGTACTGAAGAAGTTCCCGGAAACAAATCCTGTCAAGAATAAGATTGCCGAGACTTATGTACTGAATCTTGATGATCATCTTTGCAATCAAGAAGTTGATTTCCGCCCCTTTATAGGCCACCACCTGAGGGGTCCCAATCAGAGCACATTCAAGCGAAGCAGTCCCTGAGTTGACCACCGCAGCTTTGGCGTGACGCATCACTGCATAACTCTGGCCAAAGACCACGCTGACATATTCACGTCCCCCGATGTACTTGGCATAGTCAGCTTCAGAGCGTGCTGGGGCAGCAGCTACCACAAATCGGTAGTCCGAATATTCAGGTAAAGCATGCAGTTTGTCCGCAAATTCCATGAAGGTCGGCATCATGGAACTGATTTCTCCGTTTCTTGAGCCGGCCAAAAGCGCAATCACCGGTCTGTCAGGAAGTCCGGTCTTGGCTAGGAACTCCTCTCTTGACTCCTTGAAGGCTTCCGAATTGTCAATCGCATCGATCAGAGGGTTACCTTTATATATAAAGTCAACACCTTTCTTCGTGAAGTATGGAATCTCAAACGGAAATACTATGAACAGCTTATCGACAAATGCCTTAATCTTTTTCACTCGACTTTCACGCGAGGCCCAGACTTTAGGAGCTATGTAGTAAAAGACCTTGAAACCTGCCTTATGGGCAAATTCGGCCACACGGAAATTGAAGCCGGGATAGTCGATGAGGATCACCACGTCAGGCTTCCAACGCAAGATGTCGGAAGTGCAATCAGTGAATCTTTTCGCGAAAGACCGTGCATGGAGAAAGATTTGAGTGAATCCGATGATTGCTCCGTCCTTGTAGTCTTTCACGAGGCCCGTGCCCTCCTGATGCTCTTTGAAAACAGAGTCCATCAGTTCTCCGCCCCAAAATCGTACGTCAGCATTTGGATCCTCAGCGTAAAGGCCACGCATAAGATTCGATCCATGAAGGTCCCCGGACGCCTCTCCGGCTATAATGTAGTAGCGCATATTCCTTGATTGTTCTGCCAACACATTGTCAGCTAATTCATTGGCATATTCATTGAAAATCCTCGTTGAATCCGAGACCGTTCAGGCGGGCAATCTCATCGTGGTCCGAACTGTTGATGTTGTGGGCGACAATGGAGATGTAACCGTCAGCGAGGATGTGATGGTCGGCCAAAAAGTCATCCTTCGGAGAATCGTCCTTGAAATCCCCGACCATCATGTAAAGGGTCTCTCCCTCTTCGACTTTCGGGACAGAAGTCTGGCCAATGTCTTCGGGACGGACACCTCTTTTGGCGAATATCCCAGCGTCCCAAGGTTTGAATTCCTTTTCCCAATGCCCCAACCCTTGGTGCCCCACGCGGACTCCTTTGACAGACGCAACAGGAATATTCGGAAAATTGACATTATAATATATTCCCGTCCCTGGATTATGATACTCCCAAAGTTTTCTGAATATGTGGGGGAAATATTCACTGACAACGGAGAAGTCTGCATCTTGGCACATCGTGTCGAGCGATACTCCGATGCCGAATATCCCGTTCAAGGCCGCCTCCTCCGCTGCTCCTAGGGTTCCTGAATAGTTCGCTGCTGTGGCCGCGTTGGAACCATGGTTGATGCCGCAGACCACAACATCTGGTTTCCCCGGCCAAAAGATCTCATCTAGACCGTATTTCACACAACTCGCTGGGGTTGCGTCAAGGTAAGACCACCGAACTCCGTCCTTTTCGGGAAGTACCTTGTAGGCGATCGCCCTGCCACCCATCGAGACCGCCATCGACATCCCCGATTGGTGAAATTTCGGTGCGACAGCGGTAATCCTGCCAAATTGACGCATCATGTCAGCCAGCGCATGAATGCCACTAGCCTGATAGCCATCGTCATTTGTCAGCAAGATATTCATTTCATCAGACATTCCATTAATATTTTAACCCACAAATATATTAAATTCCGCAATTTTTTAATAATTTTGCATCGCTTTTGCAGTAAAGGCTGCGGTTAGTTTAGTAGTTGAAAAGATTAACAACTTATTTAATATCTAATTAAAATGGTAAAACTTGGTATTAACGGATTTGGCCGTATCGGTCGTATGGTTTTCCGTGCAGCAGTTGAGAATTTCTCAAACGACATCGAGGTTGTAGGTATCAATGACCTTCTCGATCCAGAGTATCTTGCTTACATGCTCAAGTATGACTCAGTTCACGGAGCATTCAAAGGCGATGTAAAGGTTGAGGACGGACACCTCGTTGTCAACGGCAAGAAGATCCGTGTCACCGCTGAGATGGATCCTGCAAACCTCAAGTGGAACGAGGTTGAGGCTGACGTTGTTGTTGAGTCAACAGGTTTCTTCCTTACTGACGAAACAGCCCGCAAGCACATCCAGGCCGGTGCTAAGAAAGTCATCATGTCAGCTCCTTCAAAGGACGCTACACCTATGTTCGTCTATGGTGTTAACCACAAGACCTACGCTGGACAGGACATCATCTCCAACGCTTCCTGCACCACCAACTGCCTTGCCCCAATCAGCAAGGTGCTCAATGACAAGTTCGGTATCAAGAGAGGTCTCATGACAACCGTTCACGCCGCCACCGCTACCCAGAAGACAGTTGACGGACCTTCCAAGAAGGATTGGAGAGGTGGACGTGGAATCCTTGAGAACATCATCCCTTCATCAACAGGCGCTGCCAAGGCTGTAGGTAAGGTTCTTCCTGAGCTCAACGGCAAACTTACCGGTATGTCTCTCCGTGTTCCTACATCAGACGTTTCATTCGTGGATCTTACCTGCGAGCTCAACACTCCTGTCACCTACGATGAGATCTGCGCTGCCATGAAGGAGGCTTCAGAAGGCGAGCTCAAGGGCGTTCTTGGTTACACTGATGAGGCTGTGGTTTCAACCGACTTCCGCAACAACCCTCACACATCAATCTTCGATGTGAAGGCCGGAATCCAGCTCGATCCTACTTTCGTGAAGGTTTGCGCTTGGTACGACAACGAGTGGGGTTATTCAAACAAGGTGCTCGAAATGGCACGTGTCATCACGAAGTAATTCCCTTCATTTGATGGTAAGAAAAGGCCAGGCCTTGCGGCCTGGCCTTTTTTGAAATTCCGGGACTACAACTTGTTCCTGACATCCGGCACTATTACCGGAATCGTCAGACAAACGAAAAAAACACACCTGCGGTTCACGCCCGACGCCGGGTCGGTTCCGCAACAAAAAAAAGTTAATACAATGAAAAAATTAGTTTTATCATTCATGTGCGGAGTCATGATTTTCTCCGGCTGCGGCACAATGTCCAAGACAGGCAAGGGGACACTTCTGGGTTCCGGAGCGGGAGCCATCATCGGAGCCGGAATCGGAGCGGCCATCGGTGACGGCAAGGGTGCTGCTATCGGTGCAGCTATCGGAACTGCCGTCGGTGCCGGAACAGGTGCCGTGATCGGCAAGAAAATGGACAAAAAGGCCGCTGAACTCGAAGCCCTTGAGAATGCACAGGTTGAAACCGTACAGGACCAGAACGGTCTCCAGGCCATCAAAGTGACATTCAATAGTGGAATCCTCTTCCCTACTAATGGCTCTACCCTCTCCCAAACCTCAAAGAATGAGTTGTCTCAGTTCGCCACCAAGATGAGTGACATGCAGGACACGGACATCACCATCTACGGCCACACCGACAACACCGGTTCCGATGCTGTCAACGAGCGCCTATCCAACGAAAGGGCTCAGTCCGTTGCAAACTATCTTAAGAATTGCGGCATCGCTGCATCTCGCATGACAACCGAGGGAAAATCCTACTCTATGCCGGTAGCTGACAACGCCACCAAGGAAGGCCGTGCACAGAACCGCCGCGTCGAAATCTACATCACCGCCAACAAAACGATGATCGAGAAGGCCGAGAACGGCACACTGTAATACACACGAATAAAGGTTGGCAAAATACGCCATTTCTTATTACATACAGCCAAAACCATAGTCACTCTGGCAATCCTTCCCACCAAAGGTGGGTCCCCTCCCTCTTCGGGAGCCAAAGTTGCCTACGTGACTATGGTTTTGGCTTTATTGGTCTAATCAATCGTTAGAAGCTGAATTTTCAGTACTGCCGCGGGCCGAAGATGGAGGTGCCGATGCGGACGATGGTGGCACCATGGCGGATGGCTAGGGGCCAGTCGTGGGACATTCCGATGGAGAGTTCGGTGAAGTCGGGCAGCTGCGGGTAGCGGGCATCCAAGCGTTGTTTGAAGGACTGGATGCGGGCGAAATCGGACTCAACTACTGCATTGTCATCGGTGTGAGTAGCCATGAGGCCGTGGATCCGGACATGCTGGTAGGAACGTCCGTTGGCATATTCATCAAGAATTGACTCGATTTCCTGCTCGGTCAGGCCGCCTTTGGTGAGTTCGGCACCGAGGTGAAGTTCTAACAACACATTGACGGTGCGAGAATTGACCGAGGCCCAGTTGTCTATGAGATCCAGCAAGTGGCGGGAATCCACCGACTCAACCAAAGAGGCATAAGGAAGTACCAGTTTCAGTTTGTTGGTTTGGAGATGTCCGATGAAATGCCACTCAATGTCTTGTGGAAGCTGGAGAGCCTTCATGGCAAACTCTTGTGGGCGGTTCTCACCGAAGCAGCGTTGGCCGACCTGATAGGCGGTAAGGATGTCCGAGAACGGATGGAATTTGGAAACTGCCACCAGTTTCACTCCTGATGGCAGTTCCTTTTTGATGTTATTAAGATTCTCTTCTATCATTCTGTAAAAGAATTACCAGCAATCTTTGTCAAGATATTCATAAAAAGCGGCTTAGCGCCTTCCCTTCTGCTGTTCCCTCTGCATCTGAGCCTGCATCCTCTGAGCCTCCTCAAGACGCTGCTGCCACTTGCTCTTTGGCATCTTCTTGCCTTCTGTGGCCTTCAACTTAGCCCTAATCTCATCCGGATTCACGAACCACTTTCTGATTACCCATGTCTCAAGCATGGTGATGAGGTTGGACAACAGGTAGTAGTAGCTCAAACCAGAAGAAAGGCTGTTACAGATGAAGAACATCATGATTGGCATCATCCACACGCTCATGAAGCGCATCGAAGCCATCTGAGGATCATTGGCCCCTGGTTGAGAGGCAGTCGTGATCTTCGAGTAGAAGAACATGGACACGGCCATCAACAGAGCGAAGAGCGAGAGATGGTCTCCGATCAGAGGAATCCTCGTCCCGAAATCAATGATTGAATCGTAAGCGCTCAAGTCATCGGCCCACAGGAAAGACTGCTGACGCAACTCGATCGAGGCTGGGAAGAATCGGAACATAGCCCACAAAATCGGGAACTGAAGAAGCATCGGCAGACATCCACCCATAGGGCTGATTCCCGCCCTCTTGTACAGATCCATCTGAGCCTGCTGCTTCTTTAGAGCATCTTCCTGCTTAGGATACTTCTCACTCAATTTGTCAATCTCAGGCTTGATGGCCTGCATCTTAGCCGATGAGGAGTACGACTTGTAGGCAAACGGAAGCACGACAATCTTAATGAATATGGTCATCAACAAGATGATGATTCCGAAATTGGAAATGAACCTGTGGAGGAAATCAAACAACGGGATTATCACGAATCTGGTGAACCAACCAACGAGCCAACCTCCCAAAGGAATGATTTTCTCGTACTTCTGATCAAACGACTTCAAGGTTCTGAAGTGGTTAGGTCCAAAATAGAACTCGAACGGGACCACCGTCTCTTGCTGTCCGGGTTCGAAATCCATCCTCATTCTGGCCTCGCCGGTCATCAGATTATGATTCTCATCGTCTTCAGGGAAATAGTTTAGAGCGAAATCCGCTGATGCAAATTCCTGCGGAGCCCTCATGATTGCCGAGAAGAACTGCTGTTGGAAAGCGAACCAAGACACTCTCGCATCGACACGCTTCTGGGCACTACGTCCTTTTGCGATGGCCTCTGGCTTCTTTTCACCGTTGAAATAGTAGTCGAGTTTGGAGTACTGAACCTCGTTCTTGTAACCCTTCTCCATCCTCGGCATGGTCACAAAATAATCCACATCGAACGAGAACACGTTCTTAGGGATGACTTTCTCCATCCCTACGAATGCGAGGAAGTTCTTCACTGAATATGACCCTTCGGCAATCGTGTACCGCTGCTCGATGTAGCCACCTCCTGTGAACGGGAGACGCATCGCAAGGGAGGTGTCAGTCTTCTCAGCGACCACAAAGTTGAAATCAGCCGTGTTGATCGTCTCCCCAGCATAGATCTGAATGTCATAGCGGCTCATCTCCGGCTTGAAGAGGTAAAGTTCGTCACCACCGTAAGCGCTATAATCTTTCAGTTTCACTGAATATGGCTGGGCACCTTTCGTTGTGAAAGTAACATCGAACTTGTCGTTGGACAAGGTGACGATCTGAGCCTCTTCGCTGTGAGCAGCCTCAAGAAGAGAATCCTTGTAGATGCTCACAGGGGCCGCCACCTGAGCGACAGAAGTCGTGTCTGAAGACATTCTCTGGGCCGCCTCCGCAGCGGCAATCGAGTCGGCTTGAATCTGCCTTGCGAGATTTATAGAATCCTGCTGCTCTTGTATGGCAACCTGTTTCTGATACTGTTTGTTCTGATAGAAAGTAAAGCCGAATAGGAGCAAGCCTATCAGGACAATACCTGTGATTGTGTTCTTATCCATTCCTGATTACTTCTCTTCTTCGCTCTCCTCTGCCTTGCGGATCTTTGCCTCAAGATCCTTCAACTCCTGCTTAGCGGCATCAATCCTATCCTGCATCTTCTGAATCAAAGGTGCTGAGTTCTTCGATGACGAGAAGAAACCGATGTTGTTCTCGTAGGTGTCGATGTCCTGCTGGAGCTTATTGTACTGCTGAACCAGACGGTCTTTCTCACTGAGAGGTTTCCTAGAGGAACCACCGTTCCTGCCACCGTTGCCGGCTCCCTGTCTAGGGGCTCTAAGCGAGAAGTCTGGGAACTTAGCCTGCATTGCCTGAGTGTAAGCTGACTGGACTGACTCTTTTTCCTTGAACGGAACAAAGCCTATTCCTTGCCACTTTTCAGCAAAAGCACGCGCAGCTTCACGATCAGCCGCAGCATCACCTGAGAGGACATATTCATTGATCTCTTCTATGAGAGCCTTCTTGGCTTTTAGATTGGCGTGGAAGTCATTCTCCGGTTTAGCGTTCTTGTCGCGCTCGTTGAAGAACTCATCACAAGCAGCACGGAATCTCTTCCAAAGTTGCTCGGATTTTTTACGAGGTACAGCTCCGATTTCCTTCCACTGCTTCTGCAAGGCAATCAGTGCATCAGTGGTCTTCTTCCACTCTTTGCTGTTCTTCAAGGCTTCAGCCTGTTCAATCAAGGACAGTTTCTTCTCCATGTTCTCGTTCATAGAGTCCTTGAACTGAGCATAATAGTCCCTTTTACGAGAGAAGAACTTATCGCAGGCAGCGCGGAAGCGATCGTAAATCTTCTGATTCTCCTTACGGGTGGCAAAACCGATGGTTCTCCACGTCTTTTGGATTTCCTCTATCTCAGTCGAAAGGGAATTCCACTCATTAGAAGATTTCACTTCCTTCTCTGCGATGGCCTCTACCTGCTCGCAAAGTTTCGTCTTCTCGGCAAGATTTTCCTGCTGCTTCTCTTTCTGGCCTTCAAAATAAGCCTGATACTTTTTGTTGATTACAGCCGTAGCAGCCTTGAAACGGTCCCAAATGGAATCGCGATACTCCTTTGCCACTGGGCCGAATTCCTTCCACTGCTCATGGAGTTTCTGGAGCTCACGGAAAGCCTCTACTACATTCTCGTTCTCTGAGAGCTTTTCTGCAGCCTCGCAGAAGCCTTCCTTAGCCTCAAGATTCTTTTTGAAGTCAAGATCGCGCAAATCCCTGTTGATCTTCACCATGTCGTAGAATTTCTCGACATAGTACTGATAGGTGTCATTAAGATCGCGGAATTTAGTCGCTGGTACAGGTCCGATCTCCCTCCAGCGATTCTGTAGCTCACGGAATGCCGGGAAAGTTGAGTTTACATCTTCCTGTTTCTCAACCAGATTCTTCAAATCTTCGATAACTGCCTGCTTCTTGGCGAAGTTTTCCTCCCGTTGAGCATCCTGTTGGCGGTTGTACTCAGCTCGTTCTTTCTTATAGTTAGCATAAACGCCCTTGAAAGCCGTTTCCATGGCCTCGAACGGATTGTCTTTCACTTCCTCGGTCTGAGCCTCATGAGCGACCTCCTCGATCACATCCTCTCTTGACGATGGCTCATCAACCTTTGCTCCTAGACCTGCCTCGGCCTTCTCCTTGGAAAGTTTCTTGTAGAAAGCGGACTTGATTGCTTCTGCTTCCTTGTACCTCTTCATCCTATCATCGGCCTGAGAGAGTTTGTCAAACAAGTCAGACAACTCGGCAAGGGAAAGACTGGAAAGATCCATAGAGATCTCACCTCCCTCCTCTGTTTGGGCAGCATCCTCGCCTTCATCCTGGGCGTCAACCACCTCCTGTGGGACTTCCTCGGCATTTTCGGCCACGACTTCAGCGACTTCCTCCACCTTAGGATTTTCTACATTCTCATTGAGAGCCTTTGGAGCTTCCTCTACATCTGAGGTTCTGTTGACCTCAGGAACATTACCTTCACTCATAAAGCAGTTTAATTAAGAGTTCTACTTATCCGCAAAGATACCTAAAAAAACACTATTTTTGCAAAATGAAAACAATATTCTATGCGCATTGACATTCTTACCGTTGTTCCGGAGCTTCTTGATAGCCCCCTCAGCCATTCCATTGTAGGAAGAGCCATCAAGAAAGGGCTAGTAGAAATCCATGTCCACAACATCAGAAAATATGGTATTGGACCTCGTGCCACTGTTGATGACTACAGTTACGGTGGAGACGCAGGCATGGTCATGATGATCGAGCCAGTAGAAAAAATGATTGAAGAGCTGAAGGCTGAGCGGGAATATGACGATGTCATCTACATGTCCCCAGATGGTGAACGTTTGAACCAAGGGATTGCAAACGAACTATCCCTAAAGAATAATCTGATTCTTCTCTGCGGTCATTATAAAGGAATAGACCATCGCATCCGCGAGCATCTTGTGACACGTGAAATCTCTGTTGGAGACTATGTCGTCAGTGGCGGAGAGATTCCTGCTGCTTTACTTGCCGACTCAATTGTACGTTTGATTCCAGGAGCACTTAGTGATGAGACCTCAGCCCTAAGCGACAGTTTTCAAGACGGACTTCTCTCCCCTCCAGTCTATACCAGACCAGCCGACTACAAAGGATGGAAGGTTCCGGATGTTCTCCTGAGCGGAAATCCAAAACTAATCCGGGAATGGCAGGACGAACAGGCTTTAGAACGGACAAAACGGCTAAGGCCAGAGCTATTGAAAGACATTGATAGTCAGCGTAAAACGCGATATTAACAATAAAACGTTTAAAACTTTTCAGCAAAAAGTCTTGGTTTAAACGTTTTTTTGACTACTTTTGTAGTCGAAAAGTGAGAGTATATCACACTCTAACGACTATGACCTTCTTTTCAAAATAAGGTAATACACTACTAACTAACCAAAAAAGTCCGCAGCGATGTGGGCTTTTTTATTTTTATATGAGTCTCTAATCAGGGATATTCATTAAATTTGCAGACACAAAGCAACTAACAACATGAAAAAAGGAAAAATAACTCTTCTGGCAGCAGCTCTGCTCTGCATCACATCTTTGGCAGCCGCACCTAAGGCCACAGAAAGCACCGTAAACGCTTCGGATTCCAAGATTACCTACATTGGCAGGACCGAGGTAAAAGACGGCTGTGTCTCGTTTGATTGGACAGGAGTCTATGCCAAAGTAAAATTCCAAGGCAACAGCCTGAGTTTCAAGGTGTCTGACACCAAGAAAAACTACTTCAATGTGTGGATAGACAATTCTATGAGCTCCACTCCAGACAAAGTGATCACAGTTCATGGAACAGACACCACCATCGTGCTCTTCAGTGCAGAGGAACTCAAGGCACGTTTCGGAAAGGACAAAAAAGCAGCCAAGGCTCCACATCAGGTCATCCTTCAGAAACGCACTGAAGGAGAGCAAGGTACAACTACAATCAAAGAGTTCATCACTGACGGGCAGTTCCTTCAGGCGGATGCACCAAAGGCAAGAATCATTGAATATATTGGTGACTCCTACACCTGTGGCTACGGAACTGAAAGCTCCAACAAAGAGCGTTTCAAGCCAGAGACCGAAAACCAGAACCTGACCTACGCCTGCGCGATGGCCAGATACTTTGATGCTGACCAGATTGTCCTTGCACATTCCGGGATGGGCATCGCCCGAAACTACAACGGCAATGTCAAGGGCTATTTCATGCCCGATAGGTACCTTCAGACCTACGACACGAACAAGGACGTAAAATGGGACGCAAAAGCGTCTTCATTGAAGCCAAGCATCACCGTCATCTATCTGGGGACAAATGATTTTTCTACGGGAATGCAGCCAGCAGAAAGGTTGTTTGTCAAGAACTACATCACACTCCTGAAAGAGATCAAGGCAAACTACGGGGAAGACTACCCTATCCTCTGCGTAGCTCCAAAGAACGATCTTCTGATGTTTGACTACATCAGAAAAGCGGCCAATGACTGCGGTCTGAAGAACATCCACATCATGGCACTCACAAAGTCTGTCCATAACAATGATGCAGACATGGGTGCTGACGGCCATCCAAATTACACGGGGCACCTTAAAAAGGCCTACGCCATGATTCCTTACGTTTCCACAATCACAGGTTGGGAACTTTCCGGCAAAGAGGTAAAATAACAAACGAATAATGAAAAATAGCCTAAGCATCTTAGCGTTAATTGTGCCGATAGCACTCAACGCTCAGACAGGAGTCGTGGATAGGCATGCAGCGAATCCAGAGGGGAAACAGATCACAATGGAGGAGGCTGTCCTTGGAAGAAACGTGCGTCCTAAAAGCATGGCCGTCTCATGGAAAGACGACAACACCTTCATCGCATTCAAAGACGGGAAGTGGATTCAAGAGAATCTTTCACAAGGAGAGGTTTGCGATTATTCGGCCACACCTCTCCCCAAAGGATTCCCCAAAGAAGCCGAGAACATCACGCGCAGCGAGGACGGGACATTCGCCTACACGATTGGAAGAGATCTGTTCGTGTTTGATGGAGAGCCAATTCCGGTGGCAGTGAGTGGAGACAGTCAGATTACTTTCGGCCAATCCGTCAGCCGCAACGAATTCGGCATCGAGAATGGAATCTTCTGGTCTCCTGATGGGTCCAAACTTGCTTTCTACAAAAAGGATGAAAGCAAAGTCAGCGACTTCCCACTTCTAGACATTACGACCCGCACTGGCTCGCTCAAGAACATCAAGTACCCGATGAACGGAATGGACAGCGAGAGGATTAACCTCGGAATCTTTGACAAAGCGACCGGCAAAATCGTTTGGTGCGATGTCAATGAATATGGCGATGACCGCTACCTAACCAACATCAGTTGGTCTCCTGACAGCAAGAATATCTTCATACAAGTTCTCGATCGTACCCAGAAGCATATGAAATTGAATATGTACCGTTCTTCAGATGGGTCGCTTGCACGCACCATTCTCTCCGAGGATGACTCGCGCTACGTGGAGCCTTTGGATCCGCTGCGCTTTCTTAAAGGGTCATATTCATTCATATATAGGACAAACAGCCGCGATGGCTACCGCAATCTCTACCTTTGCGACACTCTTGGCTCTGTTAGACGTCTGACAGAAGTTGATGCGGATGTGGAGTATCTTGGCAATGACGGACGGTTTGTCTATTACACCTCTGCCGAGGTTTCACCGGTTGAGAATCATCTGTTCAAGATTGAGGTCAAGACAAAACGGTTAAAGTTCGGCAAACCAATCAGACTCACCCAAGAAAGAGGTTGGCACACCATCAGTCTCAATAAGGGCTGCACGATGTACATCGACAATTACAGCAGTTTCAACGTGCCACGCGTCACCAACATCATGACTACAGACGGGAAACTGGTCCGTAACCTGCACACCGCAGAAGATCCTCTTAAAGACTACAAAACCGGTGAAGTCCTGCTCGGTACCGTCAAAAGTGCTGACAACCAGTACGACAACTGGTACAGGCTCTTCCTTCCTACAGATTTCGACCCATCGAAGAAGTATCCTGTGATACTCTATGTCTATGGTGGCCCTCATTCTCAAATGGTTCAGGACACTTGGCTTGGACAAGTTAGGATGTGGGAGATGCTCATGGCACAGAAAGGCTACATAGTCTATGTCCAGGACAACAGAGGAACCCAGAATAGAGGTGCTGAATATGAGAAGGCCATACACCGCCATTGTGGGCAGGCAGAAATGGCTGACCAAATGGTCGGCATCAACATGCTCAAGGCCCTGCCATTCGTTGATTCTGACAGAATTGGAGTCCACGGCTGGAGTTACGGTGGATTCATGACAATCTCACTGATGACCAACTACCCAGAGACATTCAAAGTTGGGGTAGCCGGTGGCCCAGTGATTGATTGGAAATGGTACGAAATCATGTACGGAGAACGCTACATGGAGACCGAGTCCAGCAATCCTGATGGGTTCTCCCAAACTAGCCTCATCGGGAAAGTTGACGCGCTTAAGGGCAAGCTCCTCATTTGCCAAGGCGCAATTGACAACACCGTCGTTTGGGAACACAGCCTCAGTTTCGTACAGAAATGCATCGAGAAAAATGTGCAACTTGACTACTTCCCTTATCCATGCTCCGAGCACAATGTGTTCGGAAAGTGGAGGATTCACCTCATGGACAAGGTCACGAACTATTTCGATGACTATCTGAAATAGTTCGGATAGTTTCAGGACAAAAGAGGGCGGCTCGCAACGAACCGCCCTTCATAATATTCATCAAGAAGGATTATTCTGAAATAGGTTCATATTTAGGAGCCAAAGCCTTCATGGCTGTCCATCCAATCAGGTAGGCAACCGCACAGAAGCAGAAAATAATGAAATAGCCGGCCGGCTTGCCCTCAAAGCCAAGGAAACGGAGGTTCGTCTCGCCTGCATAGACAAAGAGATGTCCCGCGACTTTCTGGAACATGAAGGAACTCAGCCCTGCTGCCATTCCGCAAATGCCAGTAATGGTAGCAGCTGCTTTCTTAGGGAACATGTCAGTGCCTACAGTGTAAAGATTGGCTGACCAACTCTGGTGAGCAGCACCACCAAGACCGATGCAGATAACCGGGAATAAAGGAGAAATCTGTCCCAACGGCTGAGCTAGCAGAACCACAAGAGGAATCAGCGCAAAGATCAGCATCGCACGGGTACGGCAGTAGTACGGGTCCTTTCCTGTCTTGTTTATGAATATGGTAGGGAGTTTTCCTCCAAAAATGGAAAGCATCGTGATGAGGTAGAGCGTAAAGATCAGAGCAATACCAGCAGGATCAGACGTCTTGATGCCGAATTGAGTGTTCAGATAGGACGGTGTCCAGAAAAGGAAAAACCACCATACTCCGTCAGTAAAGAATCTCGCAAGAATAAAGGCCCAGGCTTGACGATGCTTCAGACACTGGAATATTCCCATTTTGCCACTTCCTTCTTCCGCAACACTTTTCTTCGCAAACTCCGCGTCCAAAGCAGCATCCTGCTCAATGTAAGCGAGTTCCACCGCATTCACAAGGTGATTCTCTGAAGGTTTCTTATAAACAAAAATCCAGAATCCCATCCAGATGAAACCGAGAGCACCGATGATAAGGAAAGCCATCTCCCAACCGAATTTGGCTGCAAGGACAGGAATTGTCAAAGGGGCCACCAAAGCACCGATTGATGCGCCTGAATTGAATATGGATGTTGCGAATGCTCTGTCTTTCTTTGGGAAATACTCAGCTGTAGCCTTGATAGCTGACGGGAAGTTACCGCCTTCGCCCAAGGCTAGGACACATCTTGCGAACATGAACATGTAGACACTGAACGTGGAAATCGCAACGGCCAGATCACCCGTAGCTTGGATCAGTTCAAGCCTCGACTCCATACCGATGTAGGCCTCGGTGGCGATTCCGCATAAAGCATGCACACACGCACCAAACGACCAGACCCCTATCGCAACAGTATAACCTTTCTTGGTTCCAAGTTTGTCCACAACACGTCCAGCGAAAAGCTGGGCAAGGGCATAGACAATGGCAAACACTCCGGTAATATTGCCATAGTCAATCTCGTCCCAGTGAAATTCCGGTTTGATAAATTCATCCCAAGTCAGGGAAAGCACTTGTCTGTCAAGGTAATTGATCGTTGTTGCGAAGAATAGCATTACGCAGATCACCCACCTAAAATTGGTCATTTTGCCTTTGTTCATATTCTCAGATTGTCTTTGTAATCGTAATAAAACAACTCACAGCTTCAGCGGTGGCTCATTACATGGTTGTTGCCTATGCCCTGCGAAAAAAATTCGCCTTGGGCACAGACAACAAAGATACAAATGATTAATAGATTATTGAATTATAAAGGCTCAAATATTTTCCACGTCACATCGCGCTTTTGCCATCTTTGATTGTCTGGAAGGTATAATCCGCACCTCCGACAGAGCATGAAGCGACATAAGGATTGGATTCGTCATAAGAGAATTTTCCCTCCTCTGAACCATAGAAAGCATCCTTGTATTTAAAATCAGAGAACTCAAGTTTAAAACCATCATATACATTCCTTATTTGATAGGAACGGTTCATGTTTCTTAACTCTCCTTTGTCCGAAGAAAAGCGGACGCTTGTCGAATTGCTCACTTTCACCCCTCCAAGAACACCACTACAGCTGACAGACATGCAGTATTCACTGTTCGCAGAGCATTGTTTGTCAGTAATATACTCCAAAAACGAGTCATATCTCTTGAAACGGAAGGTGTCCGTCTCATCATCGTAGTACGAGTCCTGCAAATAAACATGGCCAAAGGAAGAGTAATCCATCACAAAACTGAACGATGTCTGTCCTAGAATCAATTCATAGTTTGTAAGGCTGACCGGAATTTTGGTGACACCATCATCTCCAAGGACAAGACGGCCGTTGTCACTCGTGTAAGGTTCGTCTCCGTTGCCACTTTTGAAGCCTCCGACATCCAACCCACCGACACCACAGTACTCTGGAAGGATGGTTTTGGTCATAGATTCGCAGGCCAGGCCATAGTCAGGGTAAAAGCCGCCATGCTCATAACCTCCATAAGACTTTGTCACAGGAAGATAGTGGACACTAACCAATGACGGAGAAGCTCCATCGCCAAAGGTCAAGCTCGCAGTCTGGCTGCTTGGTTCAGTACCAAACGGCCTGTCCCAATAATCATCGATATAAGCCCTGCAGAAAGCCAGAAAATGGTCCCCTATTACTACTCTATCCATATCTACAGATGTTCCATTACGGGCAAATTCTAGACTCTTGTACAAAGACAGATCGCCCAGACTTCTGTATAGGAAGTACCCAAGACCATTATAGATGTCACTATTAGGGAATTCGATGTCCGCCCATGAATGTTCTTCCTTACCTTCCACGATTCTCTTGATCTGATAATCAGCATAGACCGTTCTATCCCTCCAAGATGAAGAAGTCATCTCAACATTGACATCTACTTTATAAGGAACTCCACATGTTGCTGCTATCTTGGAAGCATCATCTACAGTTTTACCTCCGAAAGTAAAACTCTCAGGTTTCGTTCTTAAGCCTAAGTCTGAGATGCTTGGAGAGCCATCAGACCAATCCGGAAGTTCATCTCTAAGAAGGTAAATATAGCCTGAAGCATCGGAAGTCTTTGTGTAGTAATTGCCTGCTTGGTCTTTAAATGTCACCTTACAATTCGGAATGATCACCGGGCCTGGTCCTGTCACTATCATGGCACATCCTCCGGAGAATGGATTGACATATTCATACGTGGTGTCTTTGACAGAACCGACAGCCTTAACTTTCGCAAGCGTCCTTACAGGAGCGACATTATACTTTCCGAAATCTGCTTCCTCGACATACATCGTGTCAATTGAGGAGACTGACTTACCCGGTTCCCCATCGGCTCCATCAGTGCCATCTGAGCCTCTGAGATATCTGAAAAAGTCCTCAATGGAAACAGCTGTCTTCGGCCATTTAGGGTATTGGTCAACATCATACACCCCATTTCCTGGGTTGTCCAGACCTGAGTCACTAAGTACCAATTCTTTCCACAGTTCATAGGCAGACTTGCCGGCAGAGCCGTCAGTCCCATCTTTTCCATCAGTGCCATCCTTTCCATCGGTGCCGTCCTTTCCGTCAGCTCCATCCTTTCCATCGGTACCATCCTTTCCATCAGAACCGCGTTGGCCATCAGCCCCACGGAGATATTCATAAAAATCTGCAACAGAAGTTCTTGATGGGTCCCATTTCTCTCCAGGATTCCTCGGATCTTCAAGCCCGTTGGAGGATAGGACATCCTCGACCCATAACTCATAGGCAGATTTGCCGGGACTTCCCTGAGCACCATCGCTTCCGGAAGAGCCTTCATCTCCTTTTGGTCCTTGAGCTGCAATTCCTGTGTCAACACCATCAATCCACCAATTGCCGTTAGAGCCTACATAAGGTGTAGAACCATCCTGACCGTCTTTACCATCTTGGCCATTCTGACCGTGGGACTTCACGTGAGTGTAAACCGTGTCCTTAGTTTCCTTGTTGACAAAGATCCATTCTCCTGTGACAGGATCAATCTCTGGTGTGAGTCCATCCTCACCATCTTTTCCATCAGCACCTGACTCCCCTTTCTCGCCTCTTGGGCCAGCTTGTCCGGTCAGGTACTGGAAGAATTTAAGGATCGAGAGGTCTGCAAGTGTGATCACATTACCGTTCTGGTCGGTCACAATACCGCCTTCGTTAATTGTAGCGATGACATAAGCTTTCCAAACTTCATAAGCACTAAGGCCGTTTTCTCCATCGTTACCGGAATCACCTTTATCTCCTTTGTCTCCCTTATCTCCTTTATCTCCCTTATCTCCTTTATCTCCAGTGGCTTTCACACCAGTGTCAGCATTGCCTATCCACCAATTGCCATCTTTAATGTATGGAATCAGCCCATCGGCTCCGTCATTTCCCGTCAAGAACCAATAGAAATCTGCCATTGAAGTTCTGGATTTGTCCCACTGGGAGCCAGGGTTATGAGGATCCTCAACTCCTGATTCAACATATTCTTTCCATAAGTCATAAGCAGAACTTCCGGGAGCTCCATCCTTTCCATCCGCGCCAGGATCACCTTTTTCTCCGGCAGCGCCTCTAAGATATTCATAAAAATCTGCCACAGAAGTTCTTGTCGGGTCCCACTTAGCATCTGGATTGTTCGGATCAGGCAGTCCTAAAGAGGATGTCACATCTTCTACCCACAACTCATAGGCAGATTTTCCATCAGCTCCGTCAGCACCATCAGCTCCGTCAGCACCATCGGCACCATCAGCTCCGTCATCGCCTTTGTCGCCTTTATCTCCTTTGTCACCTCTTGCCTTGATTCCGGTGTCTTTGTCGCCTATCCACCAATTGCCGTCTTTGATGTATGGTGTTTGTCCATCGGCACCGTCTTTTCCATCAACGCCATCCTTTCCTTTTAGATAGATGAAGAAGTGAGTGATGTCCGTACTTCCTGAATATTCTATCACTTTCTCTTGTACAGCCTTGACCCACAGCTCGTAGGCCGACAGGCCATCCTCACCTTTATCGCCTTTGTCACCTTTGTCACCTTTGTCACCTCTTGCCTTAATTCCGGTGTCTTTGTCACCTATCCACCAGTTTCCATCCTTGATGTAAGGGACAAGACCGTCTGTACCATCATTCCCTGACAAAAACCAGTAGAAATCTGCCATTGAAGTCTTTGATTTGTCCCACTGGGTACCCGGATTATGAGGATCCTCAACTCCTGAAGCTACATATTCCTTCCACAACTCATACGCTGACTTTCCATCAGTCCCATCTTTTCCATCGCGCCCATCCTTCCCTTTGATGTAAAGGAAATAATGAGAAATGTCAACTGAACCCGAATAGTCAATGATTTTTTCCTGAACTGCCTTGACCCACAACTCGTAAGCCGACAATCCATCCTTTCCTGGCTTTCCTTGAACGCCTTGTTCGCCCTGTGGCCCGACAGGCATTGTCACCTCAAGGGAATTACATGCTGCCAGAGCCGATGCTCCTAACAGCATCGCTACGATTATTCCGAATCGATTTTTCATAAAAACAATTTGATTTATAATTGGTTAAGATAATTCCATAATGACAAGGATGTCACTCTTTCAATAACGACCTTCCGGTCTCCCCTACGTTGCTCGTCCGATGCAGATTCCGGCACCAAAGCCACTCGTTTGCCGAAACCTCTGTAACAAAGTCTGGATGATTCTATTCCTCTTGACAGCAAAGCCTCATAAACAGCCTTGGCTCGTGCGCGAGAGAGTTCTTCATTGTGCTCTACCGTTCCCTTGGCATCAGTGTAGCCCGCTACCAGAAAACGAGTGTCAGGGAAATGAGCCAAAGTATTGGCAATCTCATCCAAGATGAACTGAGATTCAGCAGTGATAGTGGCTTTGTCAAAGTCAAAGTTTATGTTATCCATCATCTCAGCCAAAGTCTTCTCAGAAGGGATCTCTTTGATCACCTCACGGACAACTTCCACTGGAACCTCACGGACAACTTCTTTCTCCACCACTTTTGACGGGAAGAGCCCTGCATAATCGTCAAGGTGGCCTAGGATGTAACTGTCCGCACAAGTTTTGCTCTTGTTAGCACCGCCCAGTCTTAGAATAATGCCTGCGGATGCCTGCGCAAAATTCACCCCATCAGTGCCAAAGGAATGGTTGTACTGTCCTTGAATATGAACTCCTATCCTATCGCTTATCCAACCGATGACACCAAGCCCTGCAGAGACAGGAAAGAAAGTGTTGGCATCAAAAGTATAGCCTTTGTTCCAAGCATCTTCCGCCTTCCAAAATGCTTCTTTGGTGACATCACCTTTGAATTGTCCGAAATATGAAGTCGGAAAATTCTTGTGATAGAGGCCCAGACCTAGACGCACATAAGGTTGGATCCACTGACTTTTGGCAAAGGGCCGAAACTGCACGCCAGGATTAACCATCAATGAATAGCCTTGCTTTTGTGCTTCTGACTCATAGTATCTGGCTAATCCAATTGTACCTTGCAAGTCTGCATAAAGCCAAGGTCTCAACTCTACTGCGGAGTATAATTCTAGGCCACCATAAAGATTCTTCTCATCCAAGGTGAAATAATAATTCCCTCCTTGAGATTGGTAGAAGTCCGACACGGTAGTCCTTGTAATGTTCATAACAGAGCCACCAAGTCCAAATTCCCATGCTCTTTGTGCACTGCTGCCTTGCGAATGTCCAATCATAGGGCAAAGCATAGTCAGCACAACGGCAAAAGCCGTTCTGTCCAATTTGTTTTTCATGAATATTATGTTTTTGATTGATTATTGTTTTGTCAAGGCATAGTCAGTAATGTCCTCAATCCCAGGGATTCCATAATAAGCTGCTACAAGATTTCCTTTCAAGTACACCTTACATCCTAACAGTTCCGGATGGTCAGCTAGGTTTAGAGCAGCTCTGATGTCGCCCTTCGGGAGCTTTACTGACAAGCATGAAGCCTTAGTCTTAACTGAGGAGCGAGAGGCTATGGCAATGCAGGTCATGGAGGAGAAAGGCGGTGTGAATGAAATACCTTCTTTGGCCCCGGAAAGATCCCCTCCTACAATGTAGCCGCAAACCCAAACTCCTTTTTCTCCGAGATGTTCTTTTGCCTGTCCGACACTGAAAGCTGTTGATTGACTCGTGCCAGGATCAGCACCTTGTTCAGAGCCAATTTCAAAGTCATAATCATTCCAGACTCTGCTTGTGTCAACACTGATTGAAAGGTTGGTTTTGTTTCCAGGCTTAGGAGGATCGGATGAAGGACAGGATATTCCTAAGGTTAGAATCTCACATGGTTCAAGGAAGCGAGTCAGAATTGTCTTTGAGCTAGTTCCATCATTGAGTTCAACCGAAACATTGCCCGCTTTAAAATAGCCGATACGATTCTCAGACTTGCCATACACTAGTTTTCCATCGGTTGAGGAAACTGTGACCGTACCACTCGGATAGGCGTTTATAAAATCTGAGCCCAATCTCATCCTCAGCCCAGAATTGAGTTGCGTGCAATTCAAACGTACGTTTGTGCCTGAGCCAGCCTTCACTACAACGACCTGCTCATCACCGAACTGAGGAGCAGAAAACTCTGGCTTGTCAAACTTTACTGAGACGGCCTTGACTGTGTAATTTCCAGGATTCACCAACATTGATTCCGGAGAATCTCCATAGGCTCCTTCGTACAAAACCTCGCCTGCGGAATTTTTCACAGTCAAAATAAACGCATCGGTGTCAGGGAGATCAACCGCTGCTCTTGTTAGCATCTTGGAAGAGAAGTTCCAACTCAAGGTCCCTTGCGCATCTTGCGAAGGAACCTTGTTACAGGATAATGCCGCTAATGTCAATGTCGCTATTCCAACGATTGTTGCCATTGACAGGCTTCTGACAGAAATCTTCATAACTGAAAACGATTAACGGTCCGCACCGTTGCGGGCCGTCTGCAAAAGTATGGCAACAAAACATAAATAATAAAAAGAAACAGAAAAACATTTCTATAAAAAAGATAAATTTCTGTTTATTTAATGGAATTTCATGTATTTTAATGAATTACGATACGTTTTTACACAAAATTCACGGGGCAATCGCAGTCACTGCGATCACCCCGCTACTTAACCTAAACTTAAACTATGAAAAACTTCACGCCAAATATACAAAATCTTTTAAAGAAAACAACTACTTGAAACGATTTTTTATGTTGTTTTTGTTGATCTTAAGCAAAATTTGCGAAAAACGGCCTTTAAGAGTGCCTAAAAATCGCAAATTTGGACAGAAATCACTTCGCCTCACGCGCTGTCCGAAGAAGATTTCTTACGGCTATCTGAGCTTTGACGCTCGGTCTCAGCCCCAAAATAACAACAATAGCAGCCAATGCTAGACTTACTGGGATAGTAATTATACCTGGCACTGTGTGAAAGCCGAATGTTCCGAGCACTATGAAGGCTAAAGCGAGAACAAGGACAATGGCGACCTTCCCTTTGCGGTTTTTGTTGCCTTCCTTCAGACAAAGCGCATAACGACGTATTTCCTCACCTTCGGAATTATGCCCCACAAGCCCAGCATCTTCTAGCCGGCTAGAAATGGCTCGCCAACGCAAAGGTGTTGACCAATTCAGAAATAAGTCACAATCACCGGTCGTGTCTGGAATGCCATTAGGTGCTATTTCATTAGCCCTCTTTACATCACCTAGTTTTGTCATCTCTGCCTTGATGCCTCCGAGCACGGTTCCGAACGGTTTCTCGCTCGTAAACAAGACCATTCCGGCATCCATCATCTGTACTTTTTTGTCAATCATGGCACAAATGTACAAAAAAAAGGACTGACCCAGACGGGTCAGTCCTACATATTATCACATCTCTATTAAGAGAAGTTATCGTAAAGAATGCTCTCTGGCTGCACTCCGAGACTGTCAAGCAGCTTGTTCACAGAAGCGACCATCATTGGAGGACCGCACATGAAATACTTGATGTCTTCTGGAGCATCATGATCCTTGAGATAAGTCTCGTACATCACATTGTGAACGAAACCAGCCGTGTACTTAACTCCAGCTGCATCAGCCGCAGGATCTGGACGGTCAAGGGCCAGATGGAAGTGGAAGTTAGGGAACTCCTTCTCGATCTCAGCGTAGTCCTCAAGGTAGAATGCCTCAACAAGGCTGCGGGCTCCATAGAAGAAGTGAACCTCACGCTTGGTCTTGAGGGTCTTGAAGAGATGCATGATATGGCTGCGGAGAGGAGCCATACCAGCGCCACCACCGACAAAGATATATTCCTGAGAATCAGGGTCATTCTTCGGAAGAAGGAACTCTCCGAACGGACCTGAAATCCAAACCTTGTCGCCTGGCTTGCGAGTAAAGACGTAGGATGAGCCGACTCCCGGAGGAACAGGCAGCATCTTGAACACACCTTTAGGCTGGCTCCTATCAAACGGTGGAGTAGCGATACGGACGTTCAGTTTTATGATGTCACCCTCAGCAGGATAAGAAGCCATAGAGTAAGCCCTGACCGTAGGCACCTCATTCTTTGCCTTGATGCCGAAGAAACCATATTTCTCCCAATCTGCCTTGTAGATGTCATCCACATCAATGGTGGAGAAATCCACATCGTACGCTGGAATGTCAATCTGAATGTACTCACCGGACTTAAAGTCAAGATGAACTCCCTCAGGAAGCTTCACGGTGAACTCCTTGATGAATGTCGCGACATTCTTGTTGGAAATCACTTCGCATTCAAGTTTCTTGACGCTGAGAGTGGATTCAGGAACCTGAATCTTCATGTTCTCCTTAACCTTGACCTGACAACCAAGCCTGAAGCCGTCCTTGATTTGCCTACGGCTGAAGAACCCGGTCTCGGTAGGGAGTATGGTACCGCCTCCCTCAAGCACCTGGACCTTGCACTGACCGCAGTTCGCCTTTCCACCGCATGCGGAAGGAAGGAAAATCTTCTGGTCAGCGAGAGTGTGGAGAAGGTCGCTGCCCTGAGGAACGTCAAGAACCTTCTTTCCGTCGTTGATGTCAATCTTGACAGTGCCGTCCGGGGTGAGTTTGATCTTGACATACAGAAGCAGGGCGACCAGAACAACGGTCACAACTACAATTGTGATGATTGCTGAAATTACTGTTGAAAACATAGTCTCTGCCTCCTTATTAGATTGTGAGTCCCATAAAGGTCATGAAGGCCATGGCCATCAGGCCTACGGTGATGAACGCTATACCTGTGCCCTTGAGCGCTGCCGGAATCTTGGAATAAGACATCTTCTCCCTAATTGCAGCGAGGGTGACAATGGCTAGGAACCAACCGATTCCAGAACCAAGAGCATAGACAGAAGCCTCACCAACATTCACGAAATCCTTGTTCTGCATGAAAAGCGAACCACCCAAAATAGCGCAGTTCACAGCGATCAAAGGCAGATAGATTCCCAATGATGAATATAGAGCCGGAGCGAATTTCTCAACGACCATCTCGACAAGTTGAGTGAATGCCGCGATGACAGCTATGAATATGATGAGGCTGAGGAAACTCAGATCCACACCTTTAATCAGGGCATCAGGTGACAGCACATACTTGTAAAGGAGATAGTTAATCGGCAATGTCACAAGAAGAACGAAAATAACAGCGACACCAAGACCGGAAGCTGTCTTCACATTTTTCGATACCGCCAGGTACGAGCACATACCAAGGAAGTACGCGAAAATCATATTGTCAACGAATATTGACTTTACGAATAAGCTTAAATATTCCATAATCAGTACTTGTCTTTGTCGTTATTTTTCCTGAAGATCCTTCTGAAAGCTTCTCTGAATCCAGATGATGCAGCCGATGAGAATCAGCGCCATAGGAGGGAGAATCACTAGACCGTTGTTGACATAACCAGCTGCGTAGAAGCTTTCCGGAATTATTCTCAGTCCGAACAGTGTGCCGGAGCCGAAAAGTTCGCGGAAGAAAGCCACGACAATGAGGATAAGTCCGTAGCCCACACCGTTGGCGAGACCGTCAAGAA
>ERZ808267.147-NODE-147-length-29237-cov-3.931636_pt1 | contig 29237 bp, 23 predicted proteins | sample MGYA00521241_ERZ808267 | MGnify/ENA primary metagenome ERZ808267 (study PRJEB31516, sample SAMN03275592) | gut metagenome | biome: mammalia-associated habitat; material: feces | host: Papio cynocephalus | place: Kenya | collected 2012-07-19 ...
ACGTGCGCCAACTCCCAAGTCCCACGCACGAAGTGGCTCAACAGAAGACTCGGTGCGCATAGGAAGCATTATCACGCACGATCCTAATTATACCCGTGAAGCGCTTCCTGTTTGGCAAGCCATCTTATAGAAGCCTCCTCCTCAAAAAGTAATCCGGGTAATGAAAACCGGAATACGATTAAGCCAGAGGCTGCAATGAGGTACTGATTTTGTTGTGAATTTGCACCGGTGAATATGATGGTGCGGGATGACACGACACGGCATATTCAGAAATATAATCGTTATGAAGAAGATAATTGTAATATCCACCAGTCTTCGCGCTGGTTCCAACAGCGACGCGCTCGCCGACAAGTTCATCGAAGGTGCCCAGGCAGCTGGTAACGAGGTCGAGAAGATTTCCCTCAAAGACAAGCAGATAGCATTCTGCCGGGGATGCCTCGCCTGTCAGAAGCTAGGACGGTGCGTCATAAATGACGATGCAAATGGAATCATGGCCAAGGTGCTGGAGGCCGATGCCGTCTGTTGGGCGACACCGATCTACTACTACGAGATGAGCGGCCAGATGAAGGTGCTTATCGACCGCATGAACGCGATGTACCCTCTCGACTACAAGTTCCGGGATGTGTATATGCTCTCGACAGCAGCGGAGGACGATCCCAAAGCCCCGAATCGTGCCGAGACAGGTCTGACCGGCTGGATAGACTGCTACCCTAAGAGCCGCCTTGCCGGCACCGTCTTCTGCGGCGGAGTTGAATCGCCCCGCGACATCGAGGGCAACCCTAAGCTGCGGGAAGCCTACGAGATGGGGCTTAATGTCTGATATGCCTTGGGTCACCGTACCATATAAGGCATTTTGGTGTACCAAATGACGTTTTTGATGCGGTTGGTACCCCTGAGGGCCTTATGAGGTACCAAATGAGGCTTTGGGCTTGGTTGATACACCTGCGGGCATTTTGGTGTACCAATTCCGTCTACATGTCTGGGTAAACGCCATTTTCAAAGGGTTCGGATCACGCGGCAAGTTTTCCAACAACGATAGACGCAAAACATCAGCCCTTAAGGAGTTTGCCAAAGAGGCCGAGGATGCCGGCAACGGTGTCCTTGTCGGGCACGGGGATGCGAAGCTCGGATTTCCCGGTTTGAGGGTCGGTCGCGACAAGAGTGTCGGTGAGTTTCTTGACACCTTCCTCTGAACACAATGTCTCAGCGAGACCGGAAAGGAACGCCACGCCTTGACTGACAAGGGCTTCCGGAGCAATCACGCCACCTGGCGCACCATCCTTTGCCGATGTCTCGCCATCCGTCTCATCGCGACCGCCTGTCCCAACCATTACGTCCACGGTTCCGTCATCATCAGTACAAATGCCTTCAGTCTCAATGTCTGAGTCCGGAGTAAGCGTCCCCTCATACTCAAGATCAGGAAAGCCCGAAGTCTCCATCGGCTCGTCAGAATTATCGGACGGGGCTGTCTCAGAAGGCGCTTCAAGATATTCAGAGACCCCTTCCAGCACCTTGCCGAGGCGGCTGTCATCGAGCACTACGGTGTCATTGCCGCCATCGAATATTCCTTCGAAAAGCGAAGATTTGAAATTGAGGGTGGAAAGCATCCGCTCTTCGAACGAGTCACGGGAGACCATGTTGATGACCTGGATGCTGCGTTTCTGACCTATCCTATAGATCCTGGCGATGCGCTGCTCCAGAACGGCAGGATTCCACGGCAAGTCCAGATTGATGACAAGGGAAGCCGCCTGAAGATTAAGGCCTGTGCTGCCGGCATCCGTCGAGATGAACACCCGGCAATCAGGGTCTTCCATAAAATCATCGCACAATTTCTTCCTTTTTTCCGAAGGCACGGTTCCGTTCAATGAAGAGTAGCGCACTCCTGCTTTCGCAAGTTCCACGGCAATCAGTCTCGTCATCCTTTCCCACTGACTGAATATCACCACCTTCTCATCACCTGACTCGAACAGATCCCTAAGGATGTTCATGGTTTCCTCAACCTTGGTGTCGAACCGGGTCTTCTGATCAAGAATGAAAGTGCTGTCGCATACCATCCTCATCTGATTGAGCATCAGCAGAAGCCTGCGACGGTCGGTCTCACTCAGGAAGTGCATCCGCTTCCATTTGAACACAATCTGGGCGACAGCGGATTTCCATTCATCGTGCATTTCCCTCTGCTGCGGGGTCATCGGAACAAACAGCAATTTGTCGGTGCGAGAAGGCATCTGAAGAGAGACGTCCACCTTGCGGCGGCGGATGAGGCGGGAGCGGATCTTCTCCGAGACCTTATTCAGGTTACGGTAGGACAAGACCTTGCCCGTCTCATCGCGCACTGTTGTCTCTTCGATGAACTTGTAGTACGGCCCAAGGCAGTACTGATCCACCAGCTGCATCACTGAATATAAATCCTCCAACTTGTTCTCCAACGGTGTGCCTGAAAGCACGATGGAATAGTCCGAATGAATATGTCTGGCCGACCTTGCGATCTGAGTGTTCCAGTTCTTAAGCCTCTGAACCTCATCCATAATGACACATTCCGCATACATCTCCCCTTTCATGCGCACATCCCGGTTCATCGCATGATAGGAGACAATCTTGTAGAACGAATCTTCCTTGTACATCCGGGCGCGTCTGATGGGATTACCTTCTATCACCACCGCAGAGGAATCAGTGAATCTCTCGATCTCTTTCTGCCACTGATATTTAAGCGATGTCGGGCAGATAATGAGCACGGAAGACACCAGCCCGGATTTGCGGAGCAGCTCAGCCGCCCCGATGGCCTGGACCGTCTTTCCAAGTCCCATCTCGTCAGCGATGATGGACTTGCCTTTCTCAAAAGCGAAGCGGATTCCTTCTTTCTGATAAGGGTACAGACTGGTTTTCAGCAGGTTATCCAAATCATTGTCTGTCAGTTTAGACAGATAACCCTTTCGGTAATCCGAATCCTTAGCCTGAGAGATGTAATCCAGCACATCAGGGTAGCAATGGAAATCAGGATCAATTTCTTTAGCCCTTATGATAAAGTTCTCAAGTTCCGTAACCTTGTCAGGAAGAGCAATGCCATCCGAGGAGAAATATTCACTCGCAAGAAGCCTCATCGAGGCCCTCCTGACCGATCCGATCCTGATTCTGACAGCGCGATCCTCCGAATACGTCAGATAGAGCGATGAGTATGGCGGCAAATCCCCCAGTTTTACTTTTCGATGATCCGTGCGCCAGATTTTTACCGCCTCGATGTGCTTGCAGGTTCCCAATTGGTTGGTCCTGAAATCAGGACACGAGCAGAAATTCCACTTGCTTGCCAATCCTCTGTACACGACCTTATAGACATTGTGGCTGAGCGGATTCCTTACCTCATAAACTCCGTACTGCCCCTCGTCTCCTGATTGTCTGACAAGAAGGTTCTCCTTCTGGGCGGCCTGACGGCGCAGCGCGATCTGCCACTCCCTGGAGGTCAGATCCGACGGCCTGACGATGTTTGACAGACGTTTTTCCTTAACAGCAGGCTTCTTACGGGTTTTGCGAGGTGTTGATTTCATTTCTATTGTGTTTTAATTCCTAAAGTTACCCTTTCTTCTCAAACAATCAAAACTTTCAATAGAAAACAAAAACGGAATTGCGCATTTTAGCCCGACTTGTTCCCTTCGGTGACACTTTCGGCCTCTTTTGCTTCCCAAGAGTGCATCCTACACCCTTGGGAAAAGTTTGACCCACTTTTCGTCTCCCGAGGGTGTGGCCGAGTACTTTTGGTCACTTCAGAGCCACGGCCGGGACGGTCTTGGTCGATCCATTCTTTGCAGTGTAACGGAAAGTCCCAATCTGGCGGAAATATCTACCGTTCACCCTCTTAACCACCTGTTCATCATAATAATGCGCTTCCTCACCACCTACCAGAAGGACAACTGGCCCGTGATACCAATCATATTCTTCATTAGACCGCTCCGTTGCCAAAGCATTGCCATCAGGAAGAACCTGCATAACCTTATACTCCTGCACGGACATCACTTGACCGACCTCATCAAAAAAATCAACACCATCCGAAGATCGAGAGCTTCCGTTTATCGCTACCCCCAAAACAACAAAGAACACGAATGTCAACACAACACCTGTGATGGCACCGAGAAGAAACACCAAACCTTTTTTCATAATCATGTACTAACATCAAACTTAATAAATTACAACTCTTCTAACTTATCATCGTCTTCATTACCTCCCTGATTCAGAAATGACAGAAAAGTATGAAGAAATGCCGTCTCCTTGAAGAAATAATTAGGATCAACCTCCATTTTTTCCTGCATATAGGAAAATCCGTAATTGGCATATTGTTCCATCTTATCCATAAGTTGATCAACTACTTTTTTGACAGATATCTCCCCTTTATCCAAGGCAATCAAGTCGATATCCGTCCTGGCGACAAGAGCGGCGAACATATATTCACGTATTTTTCCATAAGATGTGCGGCCAAAACGATTCTCTTGATTGCCCCAATATTGTATTTGCTGTCCATATCGTTTACGTTTTGACTTATCTTCCACAAGCGGTTTTGTTTGATTTGAATAAAGCCCTATGAAAAAGGCAATAATAAACGCTTCATAGCCAGCCCCGAATGTCTTTCCTCTTACGGACTGATACTGTGTGGTGCCACGACCATAATCAGTGAACACATCCATAATAGATTCTTGGTAGCGTGTCTCCCATTCCGGGTCACGACGGCTCCATACATCATATAATGACTCCATACTCTACTTGATTTTTTCTACTGTTGTTCTTATCGTTGACATATCCCGTACATTAAATCCAGAAGCCTTTTTGATGCGATAAACACCGCATGTAAGATTGTCTATATCATCAAATCTGACTTGACCTTTTGTTATGAAATCCTTTGTCACAATAATGCATTGTTTATGTAGTCTGTCAATGACATTATAGAATTCTTCCTCTTTTGAGTCCCCGAACGAAGATGTCGCGGCATCAAAGATGAGAGGATAGTTCTCGTCTCGTTTCTCATCAGTAAAATCAGATATAGCAAAAAGTACTGACATATACATAACGGTCTCTTGAGAACCGGACGGGTTCTTTATCTCTGTTCCGTTGGCACTGAAGAGACGGATTTCCGTGGAATCTTTTGCGGTTTGACGCAAATGTACCTCTCCATGAAAGTCATTGGCACTCAATTTTTCAAGATATTCATTAGAGCGTTCCTCCAACGCAGCGAGAAATCTACGCAGATTCTCCGATTTCGCATCTTTGAATGCTTTGGCTATCATTTCCAGCACGCGATGCACATCGCGATACACTTTCACCTGACTGCTTTGTGGATTTAATTCATCAAACAGTTTTCTCAATCTGGCATCTTCAGTCTTAAGATCACGCAACTCTCCCTCAAGTTCCACAAGACGTGTTTCAGCACGTCCCTTCTGGTCAAATAATCCTCGGATATCGGAAAAACTTTTTTCAAGAATTTCCTCCGACACATTACCAGCCTGAATCAACAAGCGTGCTTTCTCATCCTCGGTTTCCTGTATCTTTTTCATAATGTCGGAAAGGTCCTGCTTCAGTCGTTCTTCAAGATTCAGACGGTCATAAATGTCTGTTCTCAATCTCGAAACCGAGGCCTCGTTGCTTCCACTTAGACGAATGCTCAGATTATGTATCTCTTCGATGTAACGACCCGTAAAGAGTTCTTTCTGCTCCGACTCTTCTTTTTCCTTCTCTTGTTTCAGTTTAACAGCGATGTGTTTCTTATACTCATTAAGTTTTTCCACCATAAAGTTATAGGCATCCGAACCTGCCGGTGCCGGACGGCCACATACTTTACATACATGATCGTTTATCATTTCCTCCATTGTCTCTTGATCAGGAAGATACCAAGGGAGTTTTGGAATTCCACCATTCAAAGAGCCACAAACCTCTTCCACCATTTCAAGTTTTCCCTGCCGAATGGATTTCTGTCTCAAGAAATCATCATCCTGCCTGCGTTTTTCCTTACTGAAAGCGGAACTCTTTGACTTAAAATCGCTCAACACGGGTGGGAACGCACACAAAATCCACAATTTGTCAAGTAATGCGGTATTCTTATCAACGGATGCGATTTGACCTTTTAATCGAGATGCTTTCTCGTTAAGATTCTTAAGTCTATCTCGAACCTCAGAATAGGCCTCAGCCGTGTCCTGACTTTTCTCCAACACCTCCAATCGAGAGGAAAAAACAGATATGGATTCCTTTTTAAGACGAATCTCTTTTTCCTTATTTGAGATAGAATCAGAAACAAGCTGCAACTGAACCTCCAAACGCCTTGCCTCATCGGCTATCCTTCTGTCCGAACCGCACTCTTTCAGATAAGCCTTATTTGACTTTTCAGACATTTTTGATGAAATCTCCACAAGGTTATCGAATTTACGAACATCAGAGAATTTATCCACCAAGTCCTTAAGCGCTGCATCATTATTAAACACATTAAGGGTTGACTCTCCCTTAAACATACTGAATCTCTGAATAAACGCATCGAAACATCTGTCCATCAGATTCTTTCCATTCACAACCACCCGCTCCGCGCCATCACCTTCATACCCTCTGAATGTTATTGCGTTGGTTTTGAATCCAGTGGCTGAAACACGGTTGAAAGAATATCGCTTTTCAATTATTTTTTCTCCACTATGGTCAAAAAGCATAGAGATCAACACTTCATCACTTTCTCCAACCATAAGTTGAGACTTACGCATTTCCGACACATTATCAATGCTGTTATTTTCAGAAGTGGTATTAAACAACCACTGCAAAGCCTCAAAGAATGTTGTCTTTCCGTCTCCATTGTCTCCTAAAATCAGAGTCAAACCATTGGAGAACTCAAACACATTCTCATCATAATAACTACGAAAGTTCTTTATTACTATTCTTTTGATTATCATAAGCCTATACGTTTTTCTTTAAGAAATCTGTTATTTCCTTGTAGATTTCATTTTCGGAAGCGCCTTCTGAAGTGCGCATTATTATCCGTGCGACAGCACTGACCACGTAATTGTCAGAATTAACCGCTTGATATATGGATGATATATCCCGCATGTCATAGTTTCCGAATTTCATCAGCTCCGGACACATCAGAACCGCTGCAAGCATCTTGTCACTGTTTGAAATTAAAGCCATATTATAGAATAGTTAAATTGTAATACGATACCACTTCTTCCAATTCAGTATAAGCGAAATCCGCATTCTCTGAAAGAGACGCAAAATCACGCACCCGTTTCAGTTCACCAGCCAATAGTTTACGTTCCATTTTATAACTCTCCGAAGCACTGTTAACCAATGGCGCTACCACCAAATCGTGTATAATCGCATGTGGTTTATTCTTATGTGTGCGCAGGATACGTCCCCTACGCTGTATGAACTGCCGTGGGTTACCTGTGCTTGCGCAGAAAATCGCAAGTTCACTTCGCGGCACATCCACTCCTTCATCAAGACATTTCATAGATGTCAAGACCTCAAGATCTCCACGGGCGAAATCAGCAAGGATACGAGCCCGTTCTCTCAACTCCGATGTGAATTTCCTTACCGTGGTCGTTGGGCTGACATCCCTCACTATTTGAGTATATATGTCTATTATATGTTCAGAGGTCGCATCTGGTTCCAAGGATTCTCTTGTAGTGAACACATCTGCCTGATCATCAACCCTGTTTCCTTCCGGCACGTACACCAAAGTGTATTTCAAATCACCTTTTTCCTTATATCGTTCCTGTAATATGCCCTTGAATATATCTTCTTTACCACTCGCCTTATGAATGATACGCTTGCGTTTAAGCAACAAAGCCAGAAGAATATCATCACCGGCAGGAAACGTTCCACTATCGTAATTGTAGAATCTAGCCAGCTGCTTGCTTATCCTCATGTATTCCGCCATCTCCTCGTCCGTCAGATGGACCAAGTGCGGATAATAATAATAGCGACATAAGAAGCCATTGTCTATGGCCTCTTTCATTGTATATTCAAAAGTATAATGGTCCTTAATTCCGAAGAACTCATTCAAGCAGCGATTACCAGTATCGTCAAATTGTCTGCCTGGGGTAGCAGACAAGCCGATTCTTCGCTCGAATCGTATCCCCTCCAAACGATCAAGAATTCTACCAGTGCCCATATTATGAGCCTCATCAGCTATAAGAAGCGTTCGCTTTGGGAAAGAATTCAACACCGAAAACACCGATTCTCTGGCAAATGAAGCATAGGTAGAGATTATGATGAAAGAATTCTGAACATTTGTGGGATTGAACTCCTCTTTCATCAACAATCTGTCAATCTCATCCTTCCAGTTTGGATTTTTCGAACATACTAAGTATATATTCCTGAAATTAAACCTCTTGCACTCTTCATCCCATTGATCGACAAGCGTCAGTGTCGGGACAATGATCATCGCTTTGTAATATCCAAGCTTTTTGTATATCTCTAAAAGACAGTTAAGTGAGGTCAATGTCTTACCGGTACCGGTAGCCATCGCGAACAACCCTTTCTGAGTTTTCCTCCAATTTTCGAAAGCCTGTTTTTGATATTTCCGTGGACCTGAGGGATATGGGAAACGAGGCACATCATCCAGTTCACCTGATTTTGTTTCTCCCTTCCGAATCCGATTGACAGCCTCCTCCACCTTTGCCTTAGCACGAGCAAGATACCCCTCCACCGCACGAGATGTAGCCGATTCTGAATACTGCCCTATAAGTTCCCGTTCATCCTCAAGCAGTGTGCTGATTTCCTTTTGCTCAAAGGCATCTACTATCTGAGTTCTGACATCTTGTGGATCAATGTATATGACGGTCGCATCATTCCCTTTGATTGTCAGGTCAAAGTCTTCTTCGATATCCTTTATCTTATATATGTCATTGCCACCGTCCCAATCACAAAAAGCCGTGATGCTTTCACAGTTATCTATCAGAGCGGTCCGTGAGAAATTACAGGAGCCATCAAAGGCAACCTTGTTTACTCCATCACTGAATACTCCACATTTAGTGTGTGCGATGCCATTCGCATCGCGAGGCTTGATAATCTTTATCTCAATGCGGTCATTGCGGATCAACCAAGACAAACAGTCAAAGAAATGTTTATCACGTTCCGACAATGTCCGTTTCATTGCCAAGATATCGTGAATATCAAAAACAGGCAAGACCTCACCCGACAAACCTTTCGTTATCGCATTCTTGTCTGTTTCAGACAATATATCATTGATTATAAGACGCAAACGACCACCATTATAAAGGAAGCAAGCAAAGCCATTGCAAAGCACATTTATGGCCGAAGAAGAGAAAAAGCCTAATTTCAAATCAAAGGCCGTCGAATTGCACAATCCCTCTGAGAAGAATCCGATCGGTTCCCACTCGCTATGAGACTTGAATCGTCTGCTGCCAGGCCATATTACGTTTGTTTTCAGCATACCTGTCGCTATATAAAACAGTTGGAGCACATAATATCATCTCCGAAAAGATCCACCAATGTCGTTCCTTTTTGTTTAGCCTTATTCTCTTCCTGATGTTTTATGATGTCAAGCTTTATCTTACGGATGCGTTCAGGTTTGATCAAATCCGCAAGGCTTTCTCCTTGGTTCCAAGTGTAGCCGTCCTTTTCAAATTCCATAGCCTTCTTATAAAGATCAGGATGTTGCTCATACAACCATATCCATTCTATTTTCTGCTGAAAAAAACAGAAATAACACCCGGAGCGGCTACGGCAATATGTTCCGGTCTTTCCATCAACCTCAAAAGGTATCTCCTCATAATATGCTGGCACTCCTACCCCGCTGTCACGAAGCAACCTGAATATGTCGTCTTTCACCAAGACCTCGTCATTGTCAAGCAAAGGAAATGATTCAAGTTTTCCCACTGGATAATCCGTCGTCTTTAAATACTCAAAGACAACGTGATTGAACAGTTTGACATCAATATCCAGCAACGCATTAAGTTTCTTGGAATAATAGAACTGCTTACAAATCGGTTTCTTCAGCACTTCAAATATATCTTCACGTTGCCTTTCATCGCATAAACGTCCATATAATTCCATTATCTGCTCTTGCTGATCATTATGCAGGACCTTGTTAATGACATCAAGACTCCAGATGTTACGACGGAATGGGAACACCGCCTGAATGTTTGGTTTGGACGAGATGTACCCGTCACGATCCTCGTCTCCTCGAATACCAACATAAGACACGGCATAGTCATCACCCACATATTTCTCAAACTCAGCCAATTTCATTTTTTGAGTACACCATCGGGCCTGTGGCGAAGGAAGAAAGCCCCCGCACGCTTTAAGAAAATGTTCAAAAGGAGTCGGTTCCGGACTACCTTCAGCAGCACGAAGTCGTTTAATGCTACCCAAATACGCAGCCAGACGATCAATCAGCAGCTCAGTCTCAGCCAATTCGCACCCAGTGTCCGAATTGTAATATTCTATCTTTAACTGAGGGTATTTCTGCTTGAGATAAATGGAAAGCGCCGCACTGTCCTTTCCTCCCGAAATTCCAAGTATATGTCTTACATCAGTCATTGCATCTTCCTTTTCAAGACGTTCATTAAAGCATAAATATTGAGGTTCACATCATCAGACAAAAGGCCTTCTATCTTGTTCTCCAGATCTTGGGAATGTTTGCGTTCTTCATCATTCACCCTAAAGGACATCGCCTCAGAGACAACAGATTGTTTCTCGCACTCCAGAAACAAGAACACTATATTGTCTATCAATTGTTCCTCCTGCTCATCCCTGAGACGTTCCAATGGCTGGTCCAGCGCTGAATAACAAATACTTTGATACCACTCTTGACGATTATCGAATTCCGCCATTGCGTGATTATAAAAATCTCTTTGTTTATCGGACAACAGATACTCTTTTATATGAGACAACCTTTGACGTATTTCAATTATATAATCCGAGTATTCATATTCCAGCAGGTCAAGACGATCGATAAGTTGGCTCTCAATCCGGTCAATCAAGGAACGATAGCAGGAACGAAGTTCACGAACAGATTTTTGTATTATCTCACAATAGCCAGCGACAAATTCATCCCCTTGTCCGGAAGTCTTGTCATACCCAAGAGCCGCTGGCAGATCCTCAAAGAAAGTCTTCTCCGGATCCTTAGCCTTAGCCAGAACATCACGGAAACGGAGAGTTGTGACATGATCAAATTTACGAGTATGTTTTGCATATTCGTTCAGATGATTGTAAAAAAAGAAAAAAGGCTTGACCGTTTCAATGAACTTATCCCCTTTGATAACGGTTTTCTCACCTGCATTAATAAACTTTCTGTACTGGTTGTAAAACTCCATCTTAACTCCATCTTCGGAATAGGCCTTGATCGAGAAATCCGACGGATGTTTTTTTAGCAGGTCAAAAAACTCCATATTAATTTCAGGGATATATGCACCATTGCTGCCAAAGAGAGAATAATCAAGACGTTTGATGAACAAATATGTCGGAATCCAAAAGTCCAGCACTCCCGTTTTTATCTTATACGGTTGCTCAGACAGAATCTTTATGAGTTCTGACACCTTACGAGGTCTATCCTGAGTGGTGCGCAGGAACTTCTCACAAGCTTCCCATAATGGTTTGATTCCTTCGCTGGAAGGAGATTCTGAAAACTCACCGTTGACATATAATCCTGTGTTCTTAAGAAGTGTATAATATACCGTCTTCTCAGGGGGGAATTTGTCATATTCAAAGCCAAGATCCTCTTTGCCCTCTCCCGTTATGAGAGTCTGCAGATATTTAACCTTGGCCGCGGATATGCTGGCACTTAGTTTATGGCGGTTTATCAGCTCATTGTTGACTACCGGTGTCAGTGGATACACATCATTGCAAACATACGACAGAAGACTGTTGAAGTCGCGTTGATTCCTGACCTGAACAACATTCCCTTTATAAATCCAAGTGACATTATCATTATATGAGAAGAGGCTGTCCTTCACTGCTTTATTCAAAAGATTCTGCTCATAGGTTTTAAGTTGTATGATTTCACGGAGAGCGACCTTGTCTGATTTATCAATCAAGACCTTCTCCATAATATAATCATACACTCGGATCTTATGCAGATGCCTGACCACGCTGTCAGTTCTGTTGAAAACTGCGAATATTATTGAATGTGTACAGTCCTGGCTGAACCGCCTTACTTCTTCGATGGAATCTTCAGATGATGAAAATATCAATTCCACGTAACCATCAATATCTCCGACTGGAATTATATCCAATGGGCTGTCATACAGAGAGTATTCAAAATATCGTGGAGTTCCATAATGATAATAGTATGCCTTTACCGGTGCCACCCTATTGTTGAAATAAACGCGCAAGTCATCAACGGGATTGGTTGGAACAGGGATTATCGTGGAGGCTCTCAAGATTTCATTCTCAATATTGATGTCCGTTCCTTCGAATAAAATGAAACGCTTTTTATATTCAGCGTATCTTATTATGCGTAGGCGCACAAGTTCTCTCAACAAGGAATCCGGGTCGCTCATATTCAAGGCCAAACTCAAATATGAAGCAAGCTCGGTATGTGGCATTGAGAAACCAGCGTTACCAAAAAGATTCAACAGACCTATAACTTTTATAATTTCCAACGCAGACTTCAGAAGACCCTCCTCCTGCCAATCAGCTGTCTCCACACGTTCCATTGCGACTAATATCGCACTCCAGCCCATAGAATCCTCGTTCACGTCCGACAGATAAGAATGGAAATTATTTATGATATAGTCATAAACCTCACTCAAATTATAGGTTCTGTTGTGAGCTGGTTTGAAATCACTTAATGAGTTTGCACCCTTGGAATTAAGAAAGGAAAACAAAGATCTTTCATTCTGCCCGTATTTCTGAATAGCCTTTGTCAATACAATCGCCGAAAATGCATCCAACGGATACAATTCATGCATCACATCCTCTGTCAAAGCTGGAGAGACAAATTTTGTCTTTCTGGCTATCTCATAAATGGCATTTGTCTGTCTTATATCAACAGGATATTTGTTCGTCATAAACTCAGCTGCCATATACAGCAACTGCTCAACAGGTTCCGCAAATACGACTTCCTGAAAACGGCCCTTAACCTTAGTCCATTCATTCTTTTGTGAAGCATCAAGTTTGGATGCGTACGCAGTGAAATTCTGATGTAAAGCAGTGATCAACAAAGCGTTTCTATGCGGTGCATTCACAAATTCCGCCAACTGTTGCACAAAGTACAGTTCTCTCCCAACATCGTGTTTCACAGCATGTTCCAGTACTTTTCCAAACTCATCAATGACAAGGACAAGCATCTGGTTACGCTTCTTAAGCCTATGGCAATAATCACTAAGTAGATCAAAGACATTGTCTCCTTGCGCTTTCTTGCATAGTTTATTGAAAAGAAGCTTTTCAAGGTCAACATATTCACCGACAATGTTGATTATATCATAGCCACTTACCGCAGCCAATGGCTTAGGATTTCTTACCAATACCCCGGGAATATTCTTTCCTGACAAGTCTTGCTCAAAATTGAGCAAAAAGGAAGACTTTCCAGTACCATATGTTCCGATTATCGTAAAGGAATGAACTCCAGATTGATATTGGTTGACAATCTCATTCGCGACTTTTTGCGCGTTGGGTGTGGCTATATAACGCTCACTACCGGACGCGCCATTCTCAATATTCGCAGAAAGGCTAAAACTTCTCATTTTGATAATAATTTCTCAAAACATCCACTGATTCAATCCTTTTCAGGAACTGCACCTGTCTCAGGCCAGCGGTGTCTGAATAACGGATAGCATTATAGTATCTTTCCTGTAAGAGCAACAGCGATGATATCAATTCCATATCACTAAGACAGAACATAAGCCCGATATTCTGCAAGGTATCATAATCTACGCTGTTATCAGCTTTCTTCTCCTCAAGGATGGCATACATCAGAATATCTACAGGCAGTTGACGTTTCCCTTCCTGATTGAACATATATTGTTTTCCGTCTGATGTCCTGATAAGGTCTAATTCAATCAGCAACGTAGAGTAGTCATCCATTGCCTGTGCTCTTATAGGTTGGACATAATTCTGAAGCAAGACCGCGACATCCTTCTTGACCGTGTTCTCATTATAGGCTTTCAGTTTTCCGATCTCGGCCATATACCGTTTCACAAACGAAATGACATGTTGACGTTCAAAAACTCTACGTTCACGTTGGAAACGTTTAAACAGCAAATTATAAAGAGTGGCCTCGCGTGTGCTGATCAGAAGATAATGCAGTAACCAAAGGGTACCAAGATCCTCAACATACGGATCCATACCCGTATTATTGTCAAAAACGAACCTGGCGACTTCTGTCAGGCCGTCCTCTTTCAACAACCCAAAAGATCTCATCCAATATCGGATGGATGCCACCATATTCTTTCCAACTCCAAGCTTGACCACAGCATCAGCAGCATTGAAGTTGTTATTCCCCAAAATAAAGTCGTATCCTTTCTTTAGCCACAACGTCTTGCATGGGAAAGACTCGTGTCCGGAAAAGACATACCGTTCTATAGAAGGCATAGTGCAAAAATATTTTATGTGTTTGCACTATTCGCCAGGCCAACCAAAAACCTCAGAATACAATAAGGGCACAGACATCCCCTATCATACTCTGAGGTTTTGGCGAACCTGTCTATAGAATAAGTTCTGTCTATGCCCGCGAGCATAGACATTCGCTGAACTTATTCGCCTATAGACTTCAAAATCGCCAAATTTCAGAGTATACGAATAATAGCAAACGCTAATAATATATGTCTTGATAAAACTCTTGCTTATCTATTTGACAAATTTATATAATTAAAAAGAAAATAGCAACCCTATTTTATGAGGTACGTATCTAACAGAGTTTCCATTGCGAAATCTCGGAAGAGCGGATTGTGCATAAGTTCGGCCAGTTCTTGATCCAACTGAGCATAGAAATTACTTTTCAGCACATTAACTGAATATGGAGAGGATATCTCTTTTTCTGATATTCCTGATTTGGACACAAGCTTCCAGAAGGGTTCATTCTTCATATGCCAAAAAGGCGTAGCGATGTGAGGACGAAACATGTCGGAGTCTCCAACATATCGAGTCCAGTTGTCAGCAAACGTTTGCTGCAAAGTTTCATCAAGTTCAATCTTATTCCACACCAACACACCAGAATCATACAAATCAATTAAGGAAATCAACAAAACAGGTTTATGCGGGGCGATTCTGCCGCCTGATTTATTCGTGTTTAGCGAGCGAAAACAAGTAAGGTAATATCCAGCATCCATAAAACACAAGATCAGTTGAATAATGTTCAATTCAACAAATCCACTCGCCTATAGACTTTAGAAATCGCCAAATTTCAGAATATACGAAAAGTCTTTGTCTTGGCAAAGGTAAACATAATTTATTGATTCCGTACGTGGAACAGCACTATTCACGCACAAATGGGAAGAAAAACGAGTTTTGTACGTGAACCGCAGGATTTCACGCACGAACGTGTTGTTGTCTTTATATTATTCTGCGAAGACCGATAACGATATCGGACTCTTTAGAATGATGCTCTTATTGCTTATGCCCACTAACTGGTGTTAGCCCCATCTCGGCCGCCTTGACGCGCATGAAGGCATCGGCCTCTTCGAAGTTGTTGCCGATCTGGCCGTCCAAGATGGCCTCTTTGACATATTCCTTGAGGATGCCGATCTCGCGGCACGGACTCAGGCCGTAAACCTTCATGACATATTCACCGGTGATCGGGTTCTTGAAGTTGCGGATGGCGTCCTTAGCCTCGACTTCGACTAACTTGCGCTTGACAAGCTCGAAATTCTGACGGATTTTGGCGACTTTGACGGGGTTCTTCGAGGTGATGTCGGCGTTGCACAGGAGCATCAGGTCATCGATCTCGTTGCCAGCGTCGAACAGCAGACGGCGCACAGCGGAATCCGTAACCTCTTCATCCACAAGGGCGATCGGGCGGTGATGCAGACCTACCAGTTTCTGGACGTATTTCATTTTCTCGTTCAGAGGCATCTTGAGAGCCTTGAATATTCTTGGGACCATCTTCGCACCGATGACCTCGTGGCCGTGGAACGTCCAACCGACGGATGGATCAAAACGCTTGCTTGCCGGCTTTCCGATGTCGTGCAGAAGGGCGGCCCAACGCAGCCAGACATTCGGTTGTGTGCGGACAGACTCCACGAAGCTGTCCCCTCCCTCATCAGGAGTGAAGTCCTTCAGGGTGCCGGCGGCGATGCCCTCTATCTCCGAAGCCGCCACATTGTCCACGACCTGTAGTGTATGTGAGAATATTTCCTTATGTCCCTTTCCGTCAACGGATTCCACTCCTTTGAGTTTCAGAAGGTCCGGGAGGATATATTCAAGGAGACCTGTCTCGTCCATGAGTTTGAAACCCATCGAAGGGTGCGGCGTGATGAGGATCTTGTTGAGTTCCTCGACGATGCGCTCCTTGGAAAGGATGGTCATGCGGTCGCGCATATTCCTCATCGCCCTCAGGGACTCTGGGACAATGGTGAATTTTTGCTCCTGGGTGCTGAGTTTCGTGGCGAAGCGGATCGCGCGGAGCATCCTCAGAGGGTCATCGCTGTAGGTCTGCTCCGGCTCCAGAGGGGTGCGTATTATGCCCGCTGCAAGGTCGCGGATGCCTCCGAACGGATCCACGAGCGCTCCGTAGTCCTCTTTCTGGAGACTGAACGCCATCGCATTGATGGTGAAGTCCCTGCGTTCCTGATCCTCCTCGAGCGTTCCGTCCTCGATGATCGGCTTGCGGGAATCGTGGCGGTAAGACTCTTTACGCGCACCGACAAACTCAATCTCCGCCCCGTGCCACTTCAGCATGGCGGTACCGAATGTCTTGAATATGGACACGTTGCAATGCCTGTGATCCCTTTCCTCAATCTTCGCGGCCACAGCCTCCGCGAGCCGGATTCCGCTTCCCTCCACGACTATGTCGATGTCGTCATTAGGTCTGCCGAGGAAGCAGTCACGCACATAACCTCCTATCACGAAAGCCCTTACGCCAAGTTCCTCAGCGGCAGACGAGACGATGCCGAAGATCGGCCTGTCAAGATAACCCTGTGTTATTGTCGCACCCATATTATTTCTGCATGGTTTCCCAATCCGGGAAAGATTTCATCTGAGTGTATGATTCACCGTCCCGTGCGAAGCCAAAAGTCTTCAACCCGTTGGTTATCACCACATATTTCACATTCAGCACCAAATTGTACCGCAGCGCCTGCTCCAGCACCTCCCGGCTCATCGGCACATCCTCCCGCTTGCACTCAACGACCATCAGCGGAGCCGTGTCCCTGCCATAGACGAGAATGTCCGCACGGAAATCCTTACCCCCGAACTTCATCCCCACCTCACTCATCATCATATATTCAGGAACCTTCAGCAGCTCCCTCAGCACGCCGATGAACCACTGCCGCACCTTCTCCTCCGGCGTCAGCGCCACCGCCTTCTTCCTCAACGGGTCCCAAACCTTCTGCTGTTCCATTATTTATGAATATCCCAACCGCAATTTATGAATATCTGTCCGTCAAGCCTCCAGCGTTTCCGAAGGGTTTTGGACCTTCGATTTCTCCTGTTTTCCCGTAGCCTCACCTGTCATATTCAAATCCTTTTCCGAATATAACTTTTCAGCACTCGCTTCCGCCACAGCCGAAGTCCTCAGCACCTGACGATAGATGTCATCTATCACCAACCCGGAAAGCGTCATTCCGAATATTGCCGTGACGTGTACGGTCGTGCCGTTGATCTGGGCCTTGGACGAGCACCACTCGTGGTTCAGCAGGTCCGGATCCCCCGGCCCGTTCTGAGCCTTCGGGCACATGCACTTCTCTGTACCACAACTCTGGCAATGCCCTCTGTTCGGCAACACCTCGTCATCATAAACGCACAGGAACTTCTTGGCAGGAAGCGTCTTGGCTCGCTTCATCTTCTTCCTCAATGCCGCTCCCAGAGGACACCCCCTGACGTTCCAGAACTCCGCCACCTTAATCTTCAGCGGATCCACCTTCAGCGCTGCTCCCAACGAGCAGTAGAACTTCGCCTTGCTTGCCGCTGCCTTAAGGATCAAATGAGCCTTATCTTTCAGAGAATCAACCGCATCGATGACGTAATCATATTCATCAAGATTGAACTGTCCAGCCGTCTCCTCGCAGTAGATTTGTTGGATCGCTGTGATCTCGGCCTTAGGATTGATTTCAAGCAGATGTGCTTTCAGCGCATCCACCTTCACCTGTCCCACGGTTTTTGTGGTCGCCATCAGCTGCCGGTTCACGTTCGTAATGCAGATTCTGTCCGAATCCACAACCGTCAGTTTCGTGACCCCGCTCCGCACAAGCCCCTCCGCACACCAACTGCCGACTCCCCCAACCCCGAAGATGATCACCCTCGTGGTCGCTAGCGCCTCCATCACATCATCGCCCAGAAGCAGCTCCGTGCGGTTGTATATCGCTTTCTCTATTGTGTTAATCGCCATAGTTTGCAAAGTTAGCAATCATTAAGGAATATTCTTAAGGCTTTGCGTATCATTTTTCAACAGTAAGTCCACTTTCGGATGTCGGCATCATAAGAGGCCGTGATTGGCAACGACTTGCAAATCAAGACATAAGTCATTTCCCTTTAGTTGTCTTCCACCATAGAAGGAAGTGATATTATTTGATTATGTGCTCATTACACGCCACTCATTCACCCTCAACCAGTGGTAGACAACCCTTTGATTAACAAGTAGATAACCAATGATCTTCGGTTTGATTCCAGCTAAGATTACTGTTTATTTTCCACATTATCAAAGAGTTAATCTCCGCATCAAATTTTCTTGATGATTTGAAACAAATCCGGAATATTCATCGTATCTTTGTCACAAATCGCTTGGGGATGTTCTGGTTTTGACAGCAATGATTCCGGGCGGTAAGCACGTCGGGCTCATGGAGGGCCGGCCCGCCAAACTGGTTCTCCAAAAATTTAGTTGCTGATAACAACTACGCACTCGCTGCCTAATCGACCAAGTCGCATTAGCTTAATCCGAGCCGCCTAGGATGCGGTTCCGACGAGTATCCCGCGGACTTTACGCCTTCTCTGTTCCGAGTTCGGGGTATCATTCAAGAAGGACGCACCGGAGGACTCCTTTAAATCCGGCCAAGCCCCAAAGGATAAGCCTCGGTTAGCCCGTCTTCCGGCAGACCGCAGCCGACAATCAAAGGATGACTAAACGTGTAGAAAGCCTCTTGGTACGTTGTTTGGACGGCGGTTCGACTCCGCCCATCTCCACAAATAAACACATAGTAGTCAATTACTTATGAAATTTACGCTCAGTTTTACACTCACTTCGCGGTAAAGTTGAGCGTGATTTCTTTCTCCGAACCCAAATGAATTAAAAAGTAACACATTTCCATATTCACCAAGCTTCGCCTATGAGTCGCATCGCATTGGCTTTGGCGAAAAAAAATCATTATTCTCTTGACTCGTACCCTACGTCACGATATATATTTGCAGACAAATAACAAAAGTGCACAGTTGTTATGAGTGAAATCAAGTTAAAAATCGGGGAGTTTTCCCGCCTGAGCAAGGTTACGGTGCGCGCGTTGCGGCATTACGAACAGATTGGACTTCTGGTTCCCGAAATCGTGGATCGGTGGACAGGGTATCGCTACTACACAGTGGGGCAGTTCCAGAAAATCCAGAACATCTGCACCCTGAAGACCATTGGCTACTCTCTTGAAGAGATCCGGGACATGATGGAAGACGAAAGTCATTTCCCGTCAGCCGAATCTCTTGAGGAGAAGATAGTCCGGTGTGAGCAGGAGTTGGAGGTTCTCAAGGAACGCCGCCGATTGCTCAAGGCGTATGTCGCTTCCCACAAAAAGAATCACAAAATGGAAAAACTGCATTTTGAATCATTGCCCGCTATCATCGTTGCGAGTCACAGAGCCGTCATCCCTTCTTATGCTGAGCTTGGCGACCTGTGCTGTGAAGTCATCGGACCAGAAATGGCCCGTCTTGGATGCGAATGTATTGAACCAGGCTACTGCTACACCATTGAACATGGCGGATACAAGCCGCAGGACATCGACATTGAATATTGTGAACAGGTAAAGGAAAAGGGGACGGATTCCGCCATCATCAAGTTCAAGGAAATCCCCGCCGTTCCGATGGCGGCCTGCATGAAGGTGTTCGGTCCCTACGAGAACCTGCACCAAAGTCTCATCGACCTGTTTGCCCTGCTGGAAAAGAAAGGCTACAAGGTCACAGGACTTCCACGCGCCAACTACATTGACGGAATATGGAACCAAGAGGATCCCAACATGTGGCTCACCATCATCCAGGTCCCGGTAGAAACCGCATAATTTTATAAATTAGGCCTGACTAATGAAAAAAGCGCTACCTTTCTTTATTAGTCAGGCCATTACCCTTTTCGTTCCACAGTTCTTCATGTCTTTTGCGGGCGGAGTCTGGGCCGACCGCCATTCAAAGAAAACGATGATCATCGGGCCCGATGCCCTGACTGCGCTGCTTACCTTTGGAATGGTACTGCTTCTTCCAAAGTTCAACGACGGCATTTCGCTTCGGGTGGCCCTGCCGGTGCTGGTATCACTCAGGTCCATTGCGACAGGTGTCCAGATTCCGGCCGTAAACTCCGCCATTCCACAGGTTGTCAGTGAAGACCTGCTCATGAAGGCTAACGGCATCAACTCAACCATGCAGTCTATTGCCAACTTTGCCGCTCCGGCCGCAGCCGGGGCAGTGAGGAGTGTCATGACCCTCCGCACCTCCATGCTGATCGATGTGGCGACTGCAGTTGTAGGCATTGCCATTCTCTCCTTAATATTCATTCCGCACCAACTGTCCAGTGGGAATACGGCTGCATCGGACTTCAAGGCTGATGTCAGGGAGGGATTACGATATTCAATTGCAAACAGGCCCATAGGAGGCATCCTGCTGCTGTACGGACTGTTTATTTTCCTGTCCATTCCAGCCGGATTCCTTGCCAACCTATTCGTAAGCCGTTACTTTGGAGGCACATACACGAATCTTATGTGGGTTGAGATTGTTGGCTTTGGAGGAATGCTTGCCGGTGGTTTGCTGATGAGCACCTGGGGAGGTTTCAAAAACCGTTTCCGGACGATGGCCTCCGCTTTGGCCTTATTCGGCATATTCAGCATTCTTATGGGGCTGTCGCATAATTTCGTCCTGTATCTGGCATTCATGCTGTGCTACAGCGTCCCCTTGACTGCGTTTCAGACGGCAACGACCACCATCTTGCAGGAAAATGTGGCGGAGAATATGCAGGGACGTATTTTCGGACTCCTGAATTCAATGTACTCCGGCTTCCTTCCGGTAGGCATGGCTCTGTTCGGTCCTCTTGCGGACCACGTGTCGCTCAGCCTGCTTATGGTTGTGAGCAGTGTCCTTCTCATTGCGCTGTCGCTGCCGTTGCTGCCACAGGCCGGCTCAAGGCGGACGGATAAATAACAGATTCAGTTGAAACGGATAAGTGGAAGAAACCAAGCGGGATCAGAAAGAAGCTAGGACCGAGAGAGCACGACATTAATTTGGGAACTTATATTCATAAGTTGCTGCGAGGAGAAATAATTTGACAAACACAATATACATTCAACTGGCAGATCGCACATTTTGCGTATCCTGTCAGTTTTGTCATTATTGCTGATTATCACTGCTTGTCTTTCAGTTCATTCTCGATGTCTTCTATGCTTGGGAGAGTCTGCGAAATCTCTTTCGGGTACAGTTTCGTCAATCCATACGAAGAAATTCCCAAGGGCTGCCGCTGATTCTTCTCTACAGTCCATTGCGCCACAAGATCATTCTTTTCCTTGCAGATGAGCAATCCTATTGTGTCATTGTCATCCTCGCCTTTTATCAGATGGTTGACTGCCGTACAATAGAAGTTCAATTTACTGATGAATTCCGGCTGAAATTTGACCGTCTTCAATTCACAGACCACATACCGTTTCAATTTTATATGGTAAAACAGCAGGTCGCAGAAGAATTCATCGCCATTGACTTCCAACCTGACCTGTCTGCCCACAAAGGCGAAGCCGCTTCCAAGTTCAAGCAGGAATTTATATATGTTTTGTTCCAACGCCTTTTGAAGATCTTGTTCCTTATAGTCTTCAGTCAAGGTCAAGAAATCAAAATTGTACGGATCTTTCAAGACATTCTGGGCTATGCTGCTGTCCGGACCAGGCAGCGTTGTCTTGAAATTGGTAATAGCCTTTCCGCTTCGCTCATATAAATCTGTCTTGACAAAATTTTCCAACAGTGCTCTGGACCATCCGTTTTCCAATATCTTCTGCACAAAGAATACAAGTTTTTCCGGAGTCTGCTTGAAGTTGTCAAGAAGAATCTTGTGATGTCCCCAGGGGATTGAGAATATGGCAGTTTCCAATTTATCCCCAAGTTGGGGATAAATTATAAAACATTGATTATATGCTACATAGAAATATTTAATATAAGTAAGATTTGTGACCGAAAAACCTTTCACATCCGGCAATTTCTTTCGGAGATCATAACTTAGTCTCTTGAAAAATCCCTCTACCCAACGGCTTTCAGCTTTCTTCTCTGCAATGTCTTTCCCAAGATTCCAATAATATCTGAGCAAGACATCATTCACTTTCAATGATGCTTTAATCTGGCTATTTCTGAATCTTTGTACGAGTTGTTGGATCCACTCCACATATTCTTCGTTGTTCAGCAAGTTATCAACTTCATTCATTGCCATATGGTTTTGGAGCATCAAAATTAGTGAAAATTAATGAAACCCAAAGTAAGCTCAGACTTTCTTCCGATACTTCCCGTGCGAGACGTTCTCCAGCTGACCGGTGTCGCACCAGCGGTGGATGATGCTGTCGGCTGTGCGTGGGTTGATGCCGGGGGCTGTGGCGGTTTCAGTGTAGGTCTGGGTGTCGCCTTCGGTCTCGAACATAAGGCCGATACCGCCGTTGTCACCGAGGACCTGATAGACGGCTGTGGCGGAGGAGTTCGCAGGGATGAAAAGCATCCCATAGGAGGCTCATCGGGCTTCTCCATATCGACTGATTTATTTCTGATTACTACTTGTAAACCTATGAATAATTCTAATTTCCATTGATGTCATCATAAAGTCTCGAAAGACTTTTGAATTACTTTGTCAACATATCAATGGCTTCATCTTTAGTGGAAACTAAGAAAACATTATTTCCCTTATTGCTTTCATAGATAAAGTCTTTGAGAGGTTTACTTGTGTAATGCGAGTAATCCCCATAGATTGCAATCCGTCCGCTGTAGTTGACATATTTCTGCAAAATTTCACCGGCAAGACCTCGGCTGAGAATGAAGAAATCTTCTGTAATGAGTTCTTTCTTTATTATAATGTTTTTACTGCCTGTAACATATTTTGCCGCCATCAATGTGTCAAGTGCGGACTGGGTATCTGTGATTACAAAGCCGTCACTCTCGACGACAGCGCAGACAATGTTGTTTTTTGTTATTTGATGAATTTTCATTTTGGTGCTTTTGTTGAATGTCCCATTCCTTGCATATTTCGGTGGTAGCCACCCAAGAATTTCAGCGATAACCGCCCACTTGAGTTAACGTTTCAAGCCGGTTATGGCAAAGATAAGATATTTTCTCATGCCCGGAAGTTTGACACATAATTTTTCCATTATTTTCACCAGATTGAGTCGCATCATCGGTCTCTGGGCAGGCAACACAGCGCAGCAAGGGCAACTTCCCAGGAGTACGCGAATAGGAATCCTGCTGATACGATTATGACAAAGGCATTGATAATCGTCTCTCCGGCGAGGGTGCCTATCACAGACTGAATGCACCGTGTGTCGCCGAGACGGGCAACCATATCACCGGTCTTACGGGTGTCGAAGAATGACTTGGGTAGATGCAGAATCTTCTCGAAGAAGAAGCTGATGATTCGGTTGTTGAAGTCCCTGCTCTGGGTAATGAGAAGTTTGCTTCGCAGGGCGGAAATCAAGACCCTTGCAAGCAGCAGAATGAGGACAAGTGCAATGCCTGCAATGAGTTTTGTGGTGTTGTGCGAAGGCAGCACGTCATCCACCAGCTTTTGGGAGAATACTGCCATCACCATCCCCAGCACGGCAATCACAAGGCCGACAGCGATGCTCGCCCCAAGTATCCCGAAGTCTTCTCGTGCAAGAGAAAGCAGCCAATCTTTCTTGCGCCCCTTGATGCTCTCTCTCTTCTCAAAGGAAGCGTTAGGCTCCAGCAAGAGGCATTAGCGGGTCCAGATTGCATTGAGTTCCTCTTCACTCATCTCTATAACGCCCTTCGCCGGGTCGGAGATGACGAACTTTCCTCCCTCGACGCCATAGCAGACTACAAGATGCTGCAACACCCTGTCGATGACAACTGCGAGAATGCAAGGCTTTCCGTGCTCTATAAGGTCAGGGACACCGCCCTTGCGCATCAAATCCCATCGCTTGAGCGGCTTGATACAGCCCGAAAAGCGTAGTGCCTGTATTGGACGTGCCGCTAATCTCCCGTAGATGCAGTATGGAAGAATCCCCTCCATAGTAGCGGATAAGCGAGATCAGACAGGCCGCTCCGCAGTCCGTCATATCGTGCTGATGCACGAATGCCTTCTCAATTTGCTTCTTGTCAAGCATGGTTATTCGAGCCACTCAAGTATGGTCTTGATCGATACCGCACCGCGTTTGTAATGTTCCAGAAGCCCTTCTGCGTCATAGATGAATATCGCAGGCGGAGCCATGACGTCAAGCGCAAGAAAGAGGTCCGGCCTCTCTTCAACACAAATCCGGGCGTCAGGGACAGTCTGTAGCGGATATTCGTGCAAGAACTCTTCAAATTCCTCTTGTGGCGATAGTGTTACGAATACCCAGTCAATACTTTGGAAAGATATCCGGTTGTCTATGATGCCTTTCAACTCCTGCCTGCAGAACTCGCAGTCTGGGCTGAAGAACATAATCGCTGTCTTTTTTCCGGATCTTGTTTCCGAAAGCTGGAACTCATGTCCGTCTATGGTGACAAGGGTCATTTCGGGAAGATTCCTTATGTTTCCCATCTCTGCGTTATGTTTTTTCAGCGCAAAGAAGAATAAGGCTCCCAAAGCCATCGCAACTGCGCAGATAGCGTATAGAATGATATGTCTGGCTTTCATCTAACTCAGATACAGCATCAAAAACATCAACAGAACGATGTAGAACAGGTACCCGACCCCGTATGAGGACATTACGAAACTGAAAGATTTGCTGAATTTGCTCTCTGTCTGGGCGCTTACGAGTTTTGCCATCACGAACCAGTATGCAATCTCGAAGACATTCACCGCGGACAACGGAAGTTTCATCCATTGCTCGATATTGTCCCCTCCGAGAAAGAGAAGCGAAGTGCAATTCATAAGAGTCTGAGCCTCATTAGCTCCGGACGTGACATTGACAACGCATAGCACAACGCTGTAGAGAATCATCACCGCCTGCGCCTTCATCGCTACTCCCCACCAGTCCCTGAACTTCCGCCCTGCCATTTCAGCGGAGAAGAAACTCCCGACAAACAAGCAGAGCGAAACCAGACTCAATCTCAACAGGAGCAGTATAGGCACCGCCACAAAGGAAAGCCACCTCCACTTCTGCCACTTCTCCAGCATCTGTGCCCTTGCCTCATCCCCCACAAGATCGAAATTCTGTAGCACAGGCATTAATACAAATTCCTGCTGTAGAAACGTAGTGATCAGCATCACACCGACGTACAGCAGGAAATACAAGGACGCCTTCATCAGAACTGAATAGTCGAAATGCTATATAATTTTTTCATTTCTCATTTGTCTGAGACGCGCTGTTCATAGAGGTATAGGATGCCAAAAGACCGCCCAAGATGGAAACAGCGATTATGATATTCTTTGCTGTTTCTTTGTTCTCTAGCAAAAGCGATATAAGGACGTCAATTATTAGTACAACAACGAAAAGCAGAATGAGTCTCTTGCCATTCACTTTAATTCTTCCCTTCTCACGAATAAACTGACCTATCAACAAGCCAAGAGAACAAAAGACAGCCGCCATTGAAAAGGAGAAGAAATAACTGTTATCAAAGAACAGTGACGTAACAAACAATAAGCTGGAGAAAAATAAGATTAAAAATAAATACTTTTTCATCATTCCGATGCCATACCACAAAGCCAAGTCTGAAAAGCTAACCAGCCCAGCCCAACGACAAAGCCGGCTCCTGCAGTAGCCATTCCTGCAGCGGTGGACCAAATCAAACCAGCTGTGCCCAGGCCAAGGTTGCAGGCCCAATCACCAGCAGGCACCTTGCCACCTTCGAATGTCGAAAGATCATTAACCATAATACTAAAAGTTGTGCCCCGCTCTCCCCATCGAGGCCATTAATAAAAAGACGTGGGAGTATTACTCTTGCTCACCTCAAACTCAGGCCTTCGCTGCCTACCGGAGAGATAAGCAACGCAGCTGGCCCACGTCAAGGATGATATAGCATAATCACCACGCTTAAAGAGCAATGACACTATTGTCATCACTAGCGGACGCTTTCGTTGCCGTTTCCTCTTCCGGTAAATCAAATTTGCGAAGTTTGAGTTTAGAAGATAAACGTCAAGTAACGTCTTCGTATGTCTTGCCCACCCGCCCCTTCATCTAGACCTCTCTGACTACAGTAATATCGTATGAACAATATTACCTCGCTGTGTTATAATCAGTAAGCCCGGAATCATTGTCAGCATTGCTGATGCGCTTCCCAGCATGCCCGCGGGACTTGCCTTTGTAAAGATAATAAGTGAACTTCACTGAAATTAGATTCTTGAAGTTACCCCACTTGGTCTCTTCGGAATATCTGAATCCGTTGATGACAGCGTAGGACTTTGTCGGGTTTGGATTATGGACATATTCCAGTCCCACGGACATTGACTTGAATTTGTATAATACCGATGCCGTCGTGTTGAATCCCGTCTTGGTGTAAACATCTCCGCTGGCCAATGTCATAGGAAGGTTCGCGTTCCAGATAATCTGCCATTTTTCAGGCAGCAACTGAACACTTACGCCCGCATTATGAAGGTTATGGTTCACCGGGCGATTTGGAGTACGGTATTTCAGGTGTTCATAATTGTAGAAAGGCTGGAAAGCGAGCCACTTTATCGGCTTATAACTCAATGATATTGATACCCGTAGACTGTGCACATCACTGATGCTTGCCATTCGTCTTACGATATTTCCACCTTCGGCAAGCAACGTCGGCATATTCTTATCCGGGTAGTATGAATATGACACAGACGGAGCGAGATAGATTTTCCCATCTTCTGACGCATACTTGTAGCTCAGATTCGCGTAATAGTAATAATACGGTTTCAAATCCGTGTTGCCTTGTGCGTAGAAACGCTCGTCAATGGTCACGACACTGTTTGTCAAATCACCGATGTTCGGCACGGACGAATTGATCGAAGCGGTCAGCCTCATCGCGGAATGCTTGCTGTATTGCAGGTTCAACGCCAGCGACGGACGGAACACCAGATAGTTGTAAGTCCCATCCGTCGCTGTCAGATAATGATTGTTTTCCAGCCCCAAACCGACATTGTATGAGAATATTCCGACAGAATTACTGTAATCAGCGTAAACATATTCCTTGTGAGTCCCGACAGTGGATTTTTCAATGAAATTATATGTCTGTCCGAGGTTTTTATACTGATAATATGCTCCAAAATTGAAATCACCGTTCCAAACCTTGTCGCTGAACAATGCCTCCGCGATCAATGAATATGATTCATTATCAATATGGTTGTTGAACGAGTAACCTCCGACATCGCTTGACAGCATATTATCAGATTCAGAAGTGTAATAGGTATTCAGCACATTGAATGAGACGCTCCTATTCCCATTGAATTGATGCGCATAATAAAGATCAGCGGAAACAGATGAATATTCACTCTCAAGCCTACGCGCATTGGCCAAAGAGGACCCGCCCGAGCCGATCAGTTTCTGTGAATATTCCTGTCTGCCGGGAGAATTGCGGTATTCCACCTTGGCATTGAAAAGATTCCTGCCCTGATAGCGTTGATATGCCACTTGGCCGATATGATACCGGCCTTTGTAATCACCGGAAACGCCTCTATATTCATTCATCTTGTCGGAATAGGAATAAGTGTTGTTCATCCGGTTCTTGTTCAGAGCGCGGTAGTCGATGAAGTACGCTGCTGTGAACATATTCAAGGAATCCATGTAGGCCATTGACAGCATATCTGTGCCATAGCCGGTTGTGATGCCGTTTTTAGTGTCAAGGTACAGGCTGTAGAGCCGGTCGGTTCTCTTCCTGGTCGTCACGTCTATGACGGCTCCTATGTTCTCGTGAGCGTATCTAGCGGGAGGGTCGCTGTAGAAAAGAATGCTCTTGATGTCATCGGCTTTCAACAGCATAAGGTCGCGTGCGGACCTTCGTATCCCGTTGATCAACACAAGTATGCTCTTGTTGTCAACCGTGACAAGGTCTCCGCTTGAGGCATTGGTTTTGAACTGAGGCAGGCTTCCGATGGCATCCAACGCATTATTCCCGACTTTCCTTGCACTTCCGCTCAACATCAACTGGTCCTTGTTTCCGAAAGTGTTCAGAATCTGAGGTGTGACAACCACCTCATCGAGCAGCAAGGCATCTTCATTCAGCACAATGTCGCCAAGGTTTCCGGGAAGGCAAACGCGGTTTAACGTCTCATAACCGACAAAAGAGATTTGAAGCAGGTACTCTTTGTTTTCCTTGACGTTCAATTCAAAATAGCCGTCAAGGTCTGTTGTCGTCCCTGTGACCAAGGTTGAATCCGGCAGATTATAAAGAACGCAGTTCACACCGATGATCGGATTCGCCCCCATGTCCATTACCTTCCCCCTTATGTTTTCCTGCGAATATGCGTTTTGATTAATGCAAAACAGCACGCCTAAAAGGATGAGGATGTACTGTGCTTCTCTTCTCATTTTTTGATTCTTTTTAATGCGTGTTTGGCTTTCTCCTCTTTGCTGGACAATCCGGAAATATTCATTTGTTCCAGAACAGGCAGAGCGCTGTCCGGCCTTTCCTCTATGTATGACTCCACCTGAGAAAGGGTATCTCGGTATTGCTGATGGCTATCGCAAGAAAGCAAACAAATCGCCAGAATGATGACTGATAGATAAGGTTTCATATTTCTTCCGTTCCTTAAGATAGATGTAAATTTACTCTTATCCTTTCATTTTTCAAAATCATATTTCCCATTTCTTCACTCAAATTATGGATAA
>ERZ808267.149-NODE-149-length-29135-cov-4.314649_pt1 | contig 29135 bp, 20 predicted proteins | sample MGYA00521241_ERZ808267 | MGnify/ENA primary metagenome ERZ808267 (study PRJEB31516, sample SAMN03275592) | gut metagenome | biome: mammalia-associated habitat; material: feces | host: Papio cynocephalus | place: Kenya | collected 2012-07-19 ...
GAAGCTAGAAGTTCATGGCGGCCCTTTACCCGGCTAGGGCGCGCGCAGCGCGTAGGCCGCCATAACCTTCTAGCTTCGTTACTCTAGTTGAGAAGAAAGCACTTTTCCGTAGCATCCTTTCCTCCCACGAGTTATCAACAACCTATCACCCTACGCCTGATTTTTGTACCCACGTTTACATACGCATCCCCTTGCATACACCCCCTCAAATTCATTTTCAGCCAGATAACCCCTATCCCGCTGTACGTGTATATAAATTGTATGCAAATTATTCACAATTAAATATTTAATATCATGCTAAAAATCTCCAAGGACGGAGTTTCCGTCATCGCTGTTTTGGACAGGCGCAGAGCCAAAAAATCAGGTGTTTTCCCGGTAAAAATAGAGGTCGTGTATAGTCGCATTCAGAAGTATTATCCTACAGGTGTCGATCTTCCGGCCTCAGAATGGAAAAGGATTTCCTACTCTAAGAGAATGCCTGAATGCCATTCAGACATCATCACGAAATTCAATCAGATAAGCGCGGAAGTTGAAGCACTGCTTGAGAAAGGCACCTTCTCTTTCGAAGCCCTTGAGGCCAGAATGGGTAAACCCGTTGACAAGACGCTAAACGCTGCCCTAGAGACAATGATGGCCAAATTTCACGCTGAGGGAAGGATAAACTCCTACTATCGCTGTCGGACAACGCTTAAGAATGTCGAAAGATTCGCTGGTAAGGAGATTCTATTCAGTAAATTATCTGTCTCTTGGTTCAACTCCTTCGAGAATTTCCTCAAAAAGGAAAACAAAGCACTTACAACAGTAAGCATCTACATGAAAACCCTTCGATGCGTGATGAACGATGCCGCTGCCGAAGGCCTTGTCAAAGAATCGACGTTTCCATTCGGGCGCGGTAAGTACGTCATCCCAAAAGGCAGCTCCCGAAGCCTCGCCCTCTCGTACGATCATATTCGTAAAATTGTTGAATATAAAGGCTCCGCCTCAAGGGAGCGCTATCGCGACCTATGGCTATTCTCCTACTTATGCAATGGCATCAACTTCCGCGACATGCTATTCCTTAAATATAAAAACATCATAGATGGAGAGATCTGCTTCCTCCGCTCCAAAACCGCCCGTGCCTATGGCGGCTCCAAAGTCATCCGCGCTGTCATTACCCCTGAGATGCTTGAAATCCTTCACCGCTGGGGCAATCCCTACGATGGCAATCCTGAAACACTCCTATTTGACTATGCTGAAGGTGCGACGGACATGTTGTCCATCTCCAACACTGTCCGTAAAGTCATCAGCATGTGTAACAATGCATTGAAAAAGATTGCGGAAGAAATAGGCATTCCCCCTTTTACCACCTATTCCGCCAGACATAGTTTCGCCACAGTCCTCCTCCGGCAAGGAGTGGATCTAACCTTTATTTCAGAATCCTTAGGCCACTCCAGTCTAATGGTCACGGAACACTATCTCGGAGGCTCCGACCGCCTAGACAGAATGCGCAACGCCCGTCTCCTCACCAATTTTTAGCTGCAATCTCCCTCTTCGGTCACTGAGTCCTCTTCGGTCGCTGAGCCTGCCGAAGAGCCCGAAGAGGACTCCTCACAATCCTTGCCGAAGCGCAGCCCCATGGTCGCTGAGCTTGTCGAAGCGCCCAGCACCCAAAATCAAACGAAACAGTCGTAAACGCATGCAAAATGTACGTCCGCCCCAAGCGGAAGAAGAATGAATATGCCCGTAAAGAGGGATGAGTAAGGGTTTTACCCACGAAACTAGGTGTTACTCCCAGTAATAAATATGTTTTGAAACCCCGATGACGGGGCACTCCATAACACAACGACAAATATATGGGTTTAATTTTTCATAAACAAGATTTTTCTACAAGAAATCGCGAAAAAAGGAGCAAAAAAACATTTGTCACTGGGAGTAACAACTTACGTATTATTTTATTATCAATTTTGTTTTTAGCTATGAACAAAAAGTTTAAGAACTTGTTCCTTGCGGGAGCCCTCACATTGGGCCTCGTAGGTGTAGCCGTGTCCTGCACGGACTACAGTAAGGACATCGACGAGCTTCGTGAAGAAAACACGGAACTTACGTCCACCATCAAGGATCTTCAAGACAAGATCAAGAGTGGTTGTGTTATTACGGATGTCAAAGTTACCAGTGAAGGTCTCGTAATCACTACAAGTGATGGAAAGACCTACAACGTCACTAATGGTAAGGATGGCGCCAAGGGTGACAAAGGTGACAAAGGTGACAAAGGTGACAAAGGTGACACTGGAGCTACTGGAGAGAAAGGCGACAAGGGTGACACTGGAGCTACTGGAGAGAAAGGCGACAAGGGTGACACTGGAGCCACTGGTGCTGCTGGTAAGGATGGTGGCTTCTATAAGCCGAACGCTGACGGTTACTGGTACTACTACTCAAGCGCTGACGCAGCCGGTGAGAAGACAGACATCAAGGTACTCCCTGTAGGAACCATTACCGCAGAGATTGTTGACGGCAAACTCGTTCTCAACAATGTCGCTGGCGTTGAAGGTGGAAAGGTTACTCTTGACATTGAGAAGGCCGTATCTTCTCTCGTATTCATCCCACAGTGCTATGTTGACGGAGTTGAAGGTATGACTTACAGCTCGATGTCATACAACGCACTTACTTCTACCAAGCCTGATTCGAAAGAAGAAACCTGGACTGCTGCTAAAGTAATATCTTACATCAACCCTGAGACAGTCGCAGAGTATCATGTCAGTGCCGCTGGAGTAGAACTCGATTCGACTTACACTTACTCATTCGACGTTAAGAATGTTAATTTCTACACTACTACTAGAGCCAAGGCTTCCGAGGATTTCACAGTGACCCCTACTTTCGAAAGCTTCAAAGATGGTATTCTGAAAGTTAAGGTAGCTGTTACTGGTACAGAGGCTACCGGTGACTTCATTTCTGTTGTGGCTCTTAAGGCTGTAAAGAAGGGCATAGTTGTCGTTTCTGACTATGCAACTCTCTTCCGCAACAACATCGTTAGTCCGGTAATTGCTTGGCCTACAGCAGTCTCCAAAGTTTCTGAGAATCTTGATAAATCAGATGACGCTCATTTCAGACGTTATATATATGAGTATGATACAGAGGCTTTCCTTAAGGCTAAACGTGTTTGGAGTGAAGGTCACGATAAGATTGATGAAGCTCATGCAACTTGCGACACTGCTGTTGCTTACAACCAGACTCTTGATCTTAAGACAATCGTTGCAGCTCATCAGAAAGGCACCAAGTGTTCTGAGATTTCCGCTGAAGAACTTGCCAAATACAATCTTACATGGCAATTTGACCTTGTTAAAAACTATAAGATTGGTTCACCTGTAACTGATCAGGCTGACTTTGCTACGATTAAAGACGGAGTATTCACTCCTAAGGTTTACAACACCGCTGGTCAGGCTTCAATCGGTCGTACACCTATTGTTCGTGTTTCCCTCAAGAACGATAAAAGTGTTGTTGCTGTTGCTTACATCAAGGTATTCATCAAGTCTCCTGCTGCTCCTGGATCTGAAATCCCTACTTACGAGCTCAAGCCAGTTGACAACGATGGCAAGAATCTGTTTACTTTCACTTGCGCTGACGGTGTAAATGTACTCTATACCACTGTTGAAGAGATGAATGTCAAGATTTACAATGAACTTGGCCTTAGCAAGGATCAGTTCCACGCTCTCTACAACACATTTAAGTCTGATGCTGGCAAGTCCGATGCTGAAAATGTAGGAAGCACTGAGGATGTTAAAGACCCTAATACTGCTTCTGAGGCTACACACGTTATTAAGTGGACCCTTACTGCTGATGAGATCTTCGCTCTTGAGGCTGGTAAGACAGTAACCCACATCTGCCAGTACTACAATAAAGAAAATCCGAACCTTGCTGTCAATGTCAAGCTCACAGCTACTGTTGATGATCTCTCAGCTCTTAAGGTTTACAATGTTACCACAGCTGAGTACATCAATGAGTACTGGACTGCTGGATTTGCCCAGACGATCTACAATGTTGCTGTTCCTGCTGCCGGTAGTGTAGATGCTGACAAGTGTATTTACAACGTTGACATCAATGCTTCATTCAACACAGTAAGAGAGGGCGCTGACAAGGGTAAGATTAAGCTCAATAGCAAAACAAATATCTCAGGTGTTGAGTACTTCTTCTGCAAGGATATGTTAGACATTGAGAAGGTAGGTGATGTCACTGTTAAGTTTACTCTTAATACTGATGCAACTGTACTTTACGCTGATGGTGTTGAGATTGCAAAGATTGACAACACTCCTTCTTCTACACCTTGGAATGTCTTTACTTATCTGAAGAATGACAAGGCTAAGACTCTCCTTAACACAGGTGTCATGATTGTTAAAATCGGTGCTAAGGGTTATGTTTGTGGAGACAAGACTACTGGTCGCGCTGTTAAGCTCACATTCAATGGAAAGGACAACGAGCACTTTGATGCCTTGATTAAACAGCCTGTCACGATTGGCACTGAATCTGTCGACTCATTCACTGATGGTGTTGACTTTGGTAAGGAAGGCTCTTACATTGACATTGCCAAGGTAATCAATCCAAGTGATTGGAGGAACTACACCTTTGCAGCCAATGCTAACTACTGGCAGTATTACGGTCCGTTCGTAATTACGTTCGATCTCGATGCAGCTGAGGCTAACCTTAATGGCACATGGGCAAAAGTTCCTTCTACCATCGAACTCAATCAGTCTGCCCCTAAGAGCAATCAGATTAGCTCAAACAATAAGAATGATGCTACGACTAAGACTGCTACGGTTAAGGAAGCCGCTGAATACGGTTACTTGACTTACTGCAATAACAGTGTCGTTGTTGATAAGAGCTTCCAGATTCGAGTTAAGGCAAAAGTTCAGTACGGTTGGGGTACAATCGTTACAGATTGGATCACCATTGATGTGAACAAGACTGTAGGTCAGAAATAAGTCTGATGTAATCTATAAATGTTGGAGGGGTGCAAACCAGCATCCCTCCTTTCTTTTTTTAATATGTTCGCAAGAATATTCATTTCTATCATTCTCTCTTTGTTGTTCGCTTCATCGCTATGCGCCCAGGACGTAACAACCATCAAGTTCGACTCTTATGTCCTTGACATGGGAAGCTATCCGTCTGACAGTTGCATTATTTCGAAGGAATTCGCTTTCACCAACACTGGCGATGCTAAACTGTACATGCTCAGTTCCAGCCCAGATTGTTCTTGCATTTCTGTGTCTCTTCCTAAAAAGCCAGTCTCTCCTGGCAAGAAAGGTGTCATAAAAGTGACTTTCGATGGCAGCTCCAAGTCTTTAGGATGTTTTTCCGCATGGATTTATTTTCAGTCCAACACTTCCCCGGAACGCTATAGGCTCCGTATGTTCGCAACAAAGGTGGACAAAAACGCCCGGTTTAACAGCCGCGACTCTCACTCTAGTCGCCACCCATCATTACCCGATTAGCCAGTCCTCCTTTTTGGGACTGCCTAAATTACTTTGAACTAATGTAACAAGTCTTCATAGGGCATCAACCCTCTTGGAGACTTGTTAATTGTATCCGCCTTCTGCTTATCTCTTTAAATTTTTCCGAATAATATAAAGACTATTCCCGCTCGCTGCCCCTGCTGAAGGTCGCTGAGCCTGCCGAAGCGCCCAAGCCCCCAAAATCAAACGAAATTAACTCAGAAACGCATGCAAAATGTACGTCCGCGCTAAGCGGAAGAAGAATGAATATGCCCGTGAAGAGAATGAGGGAGTGTTTTACCAGCGAAACAAGGTATTACTCCTAGTGACAAATGCTTTTTTGCCCCGTTTTTGGCAATTTCTTTAGCAAAAATCTTGTTTATGAAAAATTAAACCCATATATTTGTCGTTGTGTTAGTGCGTACCCCTTGTTGGGTGCCGTAAAACATATTTATTACTAGGAGTAACATGTTTAACTTTTTTTATTAACAATTATCCTTTATGAAAAAATTTTTTAGATTGGTTTCGATGTTAGCCGTAGCCGGCCTAACATTCGCGTACACCAGCTGTACGGACTACTCTAAGGACATCGATGAGAACAAGTCTCAGATCGATGCCGTAAGTAGCGAGCTGGCGACGGCCAAGCAGCAGATTGAGTCCCTGAAGACGGATGTGGCCAGTCTGCAGACTGCCAAGGCTGAGGCGGAGAAGGCGATTGCTGCCCTTCAGACTTCGCTTAAGTCCCTTCAAGACAAGCATGGGGCCGACATTGACGAGGTGAAAGATCTCATCACTTCCCTTCAGGGAAAGGTGAGCACGATTGAGGGTCAGATCGCAACGATCAACGAGACGATCAAGACTCTTGCCACCAAGGAATATGTTGACGGCACTTTCGCTACGAAGGACGCTGTTGCTGACGCGTTGGAGAAGATTGGTGCACTTCGCACTGACCTCACTGCCGCTCAAGGCAAGATCGCTGCTCTGGAAGGCAAGTACGACAAGGATGTTAAGATCTCTGAGATTCTTGACAAGATCACTGCCGCTCAGAAAGCCGCCAATGTTGCTGATTCCCTCGCAAAGAAGTCTCTTGGTGATGTAGACGCTCTCAAGAAGGCTCTTGGTGTTTACGCTGAGAAGGGCGCACTTGAGGCTAAGATTGCCCTCCTTGAAAAGGCTGACTCTACTCTTAATGCTGACAAACTTAGCATCAGCGACTTCGATGCCACTTTCACAACCGCTCTTAAGAAGGCTCTTGAGGCTGACGGAATTGTGACAGAGGCCATTGCTACCCAGATTAATACTGCTAAGCAGGAACTCGAAGGCAAGATCTCTACTCTTAAGTCCTACGTTGACACTAAGTTTGCTTACCTCTACTCTGTAGCCAAGCAGCTCAAGAGCCTCGTCTTCGTTCCGGATCTCTATGTTGATGGAATTGAGGCCACTGAATACACCTATGCTGATTATGTAGCTAAGGCATCTAGTCTTATTTCTGGAAAGAAACTTGACGGTAAGTATTATGCTTACACTAAGGATGACATGGGAGTTGACGCGAAGGTTCTCAATGGATATTGGATATATGCTGATGGTACCAGAAAAGAGAATAATAAAGTCGTTGCTGACCGCATTTTTGTTAACCCTGCATCTGTTGTCACCTACAAGATGAACCCATCAACTGCTGACGTGACCGCAGAGACTCCACTTACTTTCATCTCTGACGACAAGGAGTTTGTCAATGTTAACACTAAAACAAGTGTTAAGGAGCCTAAAGTTGCAGGATTTGTTTCTGCCGAGAAAGGTGAGCTTAAGGTTGATTTGTCCGCTTTTGGTCAGTATGCTAACAGAAAGGGTGAAGATGGTTATGTTTCTATCTTCGCTCTTCAGGCAACCGTAAAGGACGCAGAAGGTCAGGACACCACTGTCACTTCAGACTTTGCACGTCTTTACACTAATCCTCTGTACTTCCAGGCTCTTGCTTTCACAAAGGCTGATTACACTTCTACACTTGATTGTGACGTGCAGGATCACATCTATCCTACATTGAAAGAGGCTATCGAGAACGCTCCTTCAGTAAAGGTTAAGTATGATGAGACCCTTGACCTCCAGACTGTTGTCACCAACCACTTCACTTCAAGGAAGTACAAGACACACGCTGATTATGCAAAGGTTTATCCTAACAATGACTACGGTGTAACTTATTCTTTCGTAGGTGTTGACTATCTCATTGGAACAAATGTTACTTCTGAGACTCAGCATGTTTGGTTGAATGGTGATGTGTTCACTCCTTGCGGTGTCACCACAGACAAGGGCGAAAGAGACACTAACGCTATTGGCGCAGCAGCATTCACTTCAGTAGGACGTCGTCCTATCGTACGCGTTGAGATGAAGATCGGCAGCAAAGTTGTCCTCGCTGGTTTCATCAAGTTCGAGATTGTTAAGCAGTCTGACTATAAGGTTGCTGATCCATTCGAGTGGACTTACAGATTCTTCTGCGGTGGCTTCACCAACAAGACTACTTGGTCTCAGATGGAGAACAATGTCATCAGACTCTCAGGCCTGACCAAGGAAGAGTTCTGCCAGATGTATGCTATTGAGCCAGAGCTTGATGCTAATGGTAATGTTGCCACAGATTCTGAGAAGCACGTAATAGCTGTACAGTACATTAAGGGTGCTGATGGTAAGTTCCATGCACTTCCTTACGATGTCAAGAGTGGTAATACTACTGTAACTTACAAGAAGTATGGCACTGTCTGTGAGGTTAAAGATGCCGTTCCTGGAACTACAACTGACATCCTCGAATGGACCATCGGTCTTGCTGATCTCTCAGAGATCTATAGGGCTAAGGATCACAAGACAACTATCTATGTAAGGTACACCCTCAATGGCAAACCTGCTACAACTGAGTATGACGGAATCTTCGTTCCTCTTACCGCTATTGTTGACAAGCCAGTTTCAAGCGTAAGCAAGAAGCTTTCTAACTACTGGTTCAACAACGGTACTAGCGCCAAGATCAATGTCGCTGTTCCTCATGCAACTACTGTAACTGATCCTACCAAGCCATGGATTACTGACATCAATCAGGTTTGGGAGAAGAACGTACCTCAGTTTAATTTTGGTGCTCCTTATACTCAGGCTAAGGATGGCCAGGTTTATAACTACCAGTACTACTTTGCTCCTGAGCAGCCTTCTTACTCAATTAATGGTTTGACCTATCAGTTCTATGTTGAGAATAGATTTATCAATGACAAGTTCATTGGTCGTCAGCCTGCTAATGCTAAGCAGTTCATCACCAAGAACGCTGATGTTAAGACTTATGAGTTCAACTTTGCAGCTGATGTGAATGAAGGTATTTATGCAAACACAGTGCTTTATTGCAATATCCTTAAGGGCAATAAATCTCAGAAGACTTTCCAAGTAGCTACTATTGTTCCTGCTAATAATACTGTAGAATATGCTGATAACGAAGATGCTAAGTTCCTTCTCAACTACTATGCATCTGTTCCTTCTCAGTACACTGAGGCTAAGCTCTACGCAAACATTGGTGTGACCGCTTACTGCAGTGAGCATGTTGCAATGCCTCTTGAGGGCGCCATCAACCCTTACCACTTCCTCCGTCCTGTCAATGCCGTTGCCGCTACAGACAAGTTCTTCGTTGACGGTGCTGACCAGCACAAGGATGAGTCCAACATCAACGTGTTTGATGCCTTCTCATTCAATGACTGGAGAGGAGAGGCCTTCTTCAAGCCAGCTGTAGGTGAGACCCCTGCTGATTACTCAAACCTCTGGTACTTCAAGTACTACCATGTAAGCAATGTTGAGGTTGATCTTAAGAATGTCACAACTTCTCTTGATGGTGGTACTCTTGGGACTACCCTTCTCACCGCTAAGACTAAGGACATCAATCTTGAGCATTGGTCTGGTGATAGAGTTACACCTGAGTTCAAGTCAACTGTTGCTGATCAGAAGTCTCTATTGATCACTCTTAACACTTCTGCAAATCCTACCGAGTGGGCTAAGGATGCAGAACTTAAGTACGAGTGGCTTGTTAAGAAGTTCGGTTACATCCACTACCACAACAATGGAACACCGATCGAGACTCCGTTCACTCTCAGAGTTCCTGTTAAGTTCACTTACACATGGGGTACGATCAACTCTTCTGTTGACATCCAGGTTAAGAACCTCTAGTATTAGTTCTATAGAATGAATTTGAGGCGCGTCGGTACTCGATGCGCCTCATTTTGTAAAGGAATATATTATGAAGCAAACACTGACTAATACCTTTTGCCTACTGATTGTGAACGCTGCCCTAATGCTTGTGCTAGCTCTGTTCCTGTCGTCCTGCGGCCCCAGCAACGGTCGTACATCTGCTCAGAATGAGGGTGAGGAATATCTCTCCTCGCTGACCAAGGCCGACACCGCGTCTCTGCTGTTGATTGCTGACAGCTGCATGACTCTGCTGACTAATGGTGAGTACGAAAAAGCCCTTGCTGGAGTCGGCTATGTCGATGGAGAGACAATCGAAGCGATGACCCCTGAGATGATAGCCCGCACGGCAATGTCTTTCAAGAATCTAGGAGTCCACGGCTTCGAACGCTCTGGCATTGAGCTCGTCCTCCCTGACCAGAACACGATTAGTTACCGCCTAAAGATCGGTGGCCTTTCATCGGTCCCTGAGCCTGTCGAAGGGACCTTCACTTCAACGGTTGGTGAGCATGGTCGAACCGCAAGCGGCCTTTCGGCAAGCTCAGGGACCGCCACTTCGGCAAGCTCAGGGACCGCCACCCCGACCACCGGCTTCGCCTTCAACGCCTACCGCATCGACGGCAAGTGGTACCTCACCCTTAAGCAATAGAGGCATCACTGACAACATATTCAAAAAAATCATGTCCGACCCACCTCTCGTGAGCCGGACATGTAAATTTTATCACGAAAACACCGATCAAAATGCCACGAAAACACCGATCAAAATGCCACGAAAACACCGATTGATTTGTTCTTTTGTGTTAATTTTCATAACTTTGGCAAATCAGTAGCTTTATTATGAAATATCTCTCTAGAATTGCCGATGTTGTGCTGCAAGACAATCTTGAAGCATCAGGAGCTGTACTTGTCGAAGGACCAAAATGGTGCGGAAAAACCACAACATGCGGTCAAATAGCGAAAAGTGCCATTAGCTTGCAGGATGTGGACATGCGAGATGAGTATCTCGCTACAGCGGCTTCAAAGCCTTCTCTCCTTTTGATGGGAGACACTCCACGTCTTATTGATGAATGGCAGGATGCACCAGTGATTTGGGATGCTGTGCGTACAGTATGTGATAAAAGAGGAGGTGTGCCAGGCCAGTTTATCCTTACTGGCTCCAATAGGGTAAAAAAGGAAGAAACTAGACATTCTGGGACAGGTAGAATTGCTAAGATAAAGATGCTTCCTATGAGTTTATGGGAGTCGAAAGAGTCAACAGGGACTGTGTCAGTCAAAGAGTTATTTGATAATCCTGAATATGATATTGACGGAAAAATATCAAAGTTGTCAGTTGAAGAATTGATACTCGCGGCTTGCCGTGGAGGATGGCCGGCATCGCTTATCCCAGCTAAAGACAGGGCTCGGTTGCTTGTGGCCAAGAACTATTTTAAAAGTGTGTGCTCGGAAGACATTTCCAGAATAGATGGAGTTCTGCGTGATGAAAAGACGGCAGCGATGATTATGCGTTCCTATGCGCGTAACATTTCAACTATTGTCAAAAAGACATCTATGCTCTCTGATGTCACTTCTTCCGGAGAGGTAAGTTGCTCTTCCGACACATTTGATGATTATGTCAAGGCTTTGGAAAGATTGTTTGTCATTCAAGATCTTGATGCTTGGTGCCCTGCTATAAGAAGTAAATCGAACATCAGAAGTACTCCAAAAAGGTCATTCTGTGACCCTTCTGTCTCTGTTGCGGCCTTGGGGCTGTCCCCGAATATACTGATGACACAACTGAAAACCGTTGGCTTCCTGTTCGAGCAAATGAGTATCCGTGACCTTCGTGCCTACACAATGGATCAAGATAGTCACCTCTCATACTACCGTGACAGGTACGGACTAGAAGCCGATGTTGTGCTGCATCTTTCTGACGGACGCTATGCCTTGATCGAATGCAAACTCGGTAGCCGTGAGATTGAGGACGGAGCCGAACATCTTCTTGAACTCAAACAACTGATAAAGAAACATAACGAATCTGAAACACAGAACCCTCTGAGAGAACCGGATTTGCTTATAATCATTACAGGTGGTCAAATGGCCTACACAAGACCCGATGGAGTCAAAATCATTCCTCTAGGTTGTCTGAAAGATTGATCAGCACATAAATTGAGTAAGAATAACTTCTCATTAGGCCAGTCGCTGCTAGTCGCTACCCGTTGCTTTCCATCGCAACCCATCGTTATCGGTCGCTGAGCCTGTCGAAGCGACCGATCTTTTGGTAGTTATCTCCCTATTATTGATTCCTATAGCCCAGCAGCGATTTACTCATTAGAAGCCGGAGGGAATGAACGAAATCTTAAATGAAGGAGCCTCAGGGACATTCACCGGACACTCGCTTTTGTGATATATTTTGCAGTTTGGAAAAAATGTCGTAATTTAGCATCGCTAATTGTGCAATTAATTCATTAATGTTATGAAACGTATATTAACTATTATTGCAAGCTTAGCGCTTGTCGCTTCTCTGTCGGTAGCGAATGCGCAGAAGAAAGACTTTGATCCTTATTGGTTTATGCAAATTCAGGGGGGCGCTGCTCACACTGTTGGTGAGACTTCCTTCGGTGATCTTATCTCTCCTTCAGCCGCTGTTTCCCTTGGCTATCAGTTCTCCCCAGTTTTCGGTGCAAGACTCAATGTGAACGGATGGCAGGGTAAAGGTGCCATTACTGGACCGACCACGGTTTATAAGTACAACTATGTTGAAGGTGGGCTTGAACTCATGGTTGACATCGCATCCATCTTCGGAGGCTATAAGTTTGACCGTACTCTCAATCCTTATCTCTTCGGTGGTGTGGGTTTGAACTACGGCTTCGGCAATGACGAGGCTAACGACCTTAAGAGCAGATTCCCTGACGGAGCAAAGTACCTTTGGGATGGTGGCAAGGCCATGATCGCTGGAAGAGCTGGTCTCGGTCTTAACATCAGACTCACTGACGCTCTTGCCCTTAACCTTGAAGGCAATTGCAGTTTCATTGACGACCACTTCAACTCTAAGGAAGGTTCAAAGGCTGACTTCCAGATCAAGGCTCTTGCCGGTCTTACTTTCAGCTTCGGTAAAGCAAAGCCAGCTCCAGCTCCGCTGCCAGCACCGGCTCCTGCTCCAGTTGTTAAGCCAGAACCAGAACCAGAACCGGAACCAGAACCAGTTGCAGTTGTTCCTGCTTTCGAGTCTCTTACCCGCAATGTCCTCTTCATCATCAACAAGTGGGACATCCGCGACAGCGAGCAGCTTAAGATTGATGAGGTTGTTGAGGCTCTCAAAGCTAACCCTGACACCAAGGTTCGCGTTTCAGGTTACGCTGACAAAGCCACTGGTACCGCCAAGAGAAACAAGTTCCTCTCTCAGAAGAGAGCCGAGGTTGTCTCTGAGGCCATCGTCAATGCTGGTATCGACAAGGATAGGATCATCACAGAGTACTTCGGTGACACCGTCAATCCTTTCGAGACTCCTGAGGAGAACCGTGTTGCTGTCTGCCTCGTTAAATAATTGTGGCGCGGTAATTGAAGATACCTATAAAGGCTGGGTTTCAAACCCCGGCCTTTTTTTGAGAATAAAATCAGTTAGTTAATAATTACTATTTATTATGAGAATTGTACGTGTTACAGGCAGGGAAATCCTTGATTCCAGAGGAAACCCTACAATTGAGTGTGAAGTAGAACTCGAATCAGGCATTATCGGTGTCGCTTCCGTTCCATCTGGTGCTTCTACCGGTGAGAATGAGGCTCTTGAGCTCCGTGATGGCGATCCTAAGCGCTACGGTGGAAAGGGCGTCCTCAAGGCTGTCGCCAACATCAACGAGAAGATCGCCCCAGAAATCATCGGTATGTCTTGCCTTGAGCAGAGGGCTATCGACCAGGCTATGATTAAGCTCGATGGCACCGCAACAAAGAGCAATCTTGGTGCTAATGCCATCCTTGGCGTTTCCCTTGCAGTCGCTCACGCTGCCGCCAACTATCTTGACATTCCTCTTTACCGTTACATCGGTGGAACCAACGGCCATGTCCTTCCTGTTCCTATGATGAACATCATCAACGGAGGTGCTCACTCAGACGCTCCAATCGCATTCCAGGAGTTCATGATTCGTCCTGTAGGTGCCAAGAGCATCGCTGAGGGCGTAAGAATGGGTGCTGAGGTGTTCCATGCTCTTCAGAAGGTCCTTAAGGGCCGCGGACTTTCAACCGCAGTTGGTGACGAAGGTGGTTTCGCTCCTGCTCTTAACGGCATCAATGACGCTCTTGACTGCATCATGCAGGCCATCGAGAAGGCCGGTTACAAGCCAGGTGCTGATGTTACCATTGCAATGGATTGCGCTGCTTCTGAGTTCTGCTTCAAAGAGGGAGACAGGTTCTTCTACGACTACAAGCAGCTCAAGACAGGTCTTGCCAAGGATCCAGAAGGTAAGAAACTCTCTACCGAGGAGCAGATCGCTTACCTTGAGGAACTCATCACCAAGTACCCTATCGACTCCATCGAGGACGGTCTCAGCGAGGAAGACTGGGAAGGTTGGGTTAAGCTCACCGCTGCTATCGGTGGCAAGTGCCAGCTCGTAGGTGACGACCTCTTCGTGACCAACACCAAGTACCTGGAGAAGGGTATTAAGATGGGCGCGGCTAACTCTATCCTCATCAAGGTTAACCAGATTGGTTCCTTGACCGAGACTCTCGATGCCATCGAGATGGCTCACCGTCACGGCTACACCACTGTCACCTCTCACCGTTCAGGCGAGACCGAGGACACTACAATTGCTGACATCGCTGTTGCTACCAACAGTGGCCAGATCAAGACCGGTTCCCTCAGCCGCACCGACCGTATCGCTAAGTACAACAGGCTCATGAAGATCGAGATTGAACTTGGAGAGACAGCACAATATGGCTATAAGAAACTCAAGTAGTTTATGAATATGTTCTAGCGAATATATCAAAAAGTCTGAATTAAAGCGAGCTGATGTTAAAATCGGCTCGCTTTTTTGTCATCAAGGGAAATTTCAGTAAATTTGGCTCAAAATTTTCAGCAGTAAATTTTCGTTGCGTGAGCGGCATGTTAACAACCATATTCAAAATGGCAGAAAAAGAAAACATAGGATACATCGCCCAGGTCATCGGGCCTGTCGTGGATGTCCATTTCGATGTGACAGACGAGGAAGTACAGCTTCCTCGCATTCATGATGCACTTGATGTTGATAGAGGTGAGGGCAAAAAGCCTTTGATCATTGAGGTTCAACAGCACATCGGTGAGGACACCGTAAGGTGTGTTGCGATGGATTCAACGGATGGTCTGAGACGTGGCATGAAGGCTGTCAACACACATGCTCCGATTTCGATGCCGACAGGAGCGCAGATCAGAGGCCGAGTGATGAACGTTGTCGGGGATTCCATTGATGGTCTGGGCAATCTGAGCGAGGCTAACTCATTGCCGATTCATCGCGAACCTCCTAAATTCGAGGATCTGAAAACCTCACAGGAAGTTCTCTACACAGGAATCAAGGTCATTGACCTTCTGGAACCTTATCTGAAGGGAGGAAAAATCGGCCTTTTTGGTGGTGCTGGAGTAGGTAAGACGGTACTCATCAAGGAATTGATTAATAATATTGCCAAAAAACACAACGGATTCTCAATCTTTGCTGGAGTGGGGGAGCGTACTAGAGAGGGCAACGATCTGCTCCGTGAAATGATTGAGTCCGGGGTTATCAAGTACGGAGACGAATTCGTGAAGTCGATGGAGGAAGGCCATTGGGATCTTTCCAAGGTAGATCGCAAGGAACTTGAGAAGTCTCAGGTCTCTATGGTGTTCGGTCAGATGAACGAACCACCGGGAGCGCGTGCGTCCGTGGCTCTTTCCGGACTGACTCTCGCGGAATCATTCCGAGATAGCGACAATAGTGACAGCCCGAAGGATATCTTGTTCTTCATCGACAACATATTCAGGTTCACTCAGGCTGGTTCCGAGGTGTCCGCTCTTTTGGGCCGAATGCCTTCCGCTGTGGGTTATCAGCCGACGCTTGCCACGGAGATGGGCCAGATGCAGGAGCGCATCACTTCGACGAAGAACGGCTCAATCACCTCGGTTCAGGCGGTTTATGTGCCGGCTGACGACTTGACCGACCCGGCTCCTGCAACCACTTTCTCGCACCTTGACGCGACGACGGTGCTCAGTAGAAAAATCACTGAATTAGGAATATACCCGGCTGTGGATCCGTTGGAGTCAACGTCACGAATCCTCGATCCGAACATCGTCGGGCAGGATCATTACGACATCGCTCAGCGGGTCAAGCAGATCCTTCAGAGGAACAAGGAACTTCAGGACATCATCGCCATCCTCGGCATGGACGAACTTTCGGACGAGGACAAACTGACGGTGAACCGTGCCCGTCGTGTGCAGAGGTTCCTGTCGCAGCCGTTCGCTGTGGCAGAGCAGTTTACGGGCGTGCCTGGCGTGATGGTGGACATTCAGGACACGATCGACGGCTTCCGCAGAATCCTTGACGGAGAGGTCGATTACCTGCCGGAGCAGGCGTTCCTCAATGTCGGGACCTTGGAAGATGCGATAAAGAAGGGCGAGGCTATCCTCGCTCAGGCGAAGTAGGAATATACTAAAGTAAGAACATGTCAGAGAAAACTTCAGAGTTGGTTTTGGATGTCATTTCCCCTGAAAGGACGCTAGTACATGCTGTGGTGGATTCCGTGGAGCTTCCAGGCACTAAAGGCCGTTTCGAGGTTCTTAGGAACCACGCTGCACTGATCTCCTCGCTAGAAAAAGGACGTGTTAATTACCGTGCTGGCGAGAAGGTTGAAAGCGTGGGTATCACCTCTGGATTTGTGGAAATCAATGACAATCACGTTGTCGCTTGCGTGGAACTGTGATGAGAAAGTGGATTTACATATTCATTTGCCTTTTGCTTCCGTTGTCTTTGGCCGCGGTGCCTTCTTCTCCGGACACTGAGCTTGTCGAAGCACCGGTGGTTCGACAAAGCTCACCAACCTCTAGTGCCTTCGACATGGATGAATATCTCTACGGCCATGTCCGCGACTCCTACGAGTGGCACATCACCACGGTGAAAGGGCATCCTGTGAGCATCCCGCTGCCGGTGATAGTAGCAAGCAAGACCGGGAACGGCTTCCACATATTCAGTTCCAAGCATTTGGAGCACGGGGAATATGAAGGTTTCTACATCGCCCCCTCCGGCAGCAAGTATGAGAACAAGATAGTCGAGCGGGCCGCGGACGGTTCTGAGGTAAGGCCTTGGGACTTTTCCATCACCAAGAACGTGTTCGGTCTGATGATCAACTGCGCCCTGCTGCTGTTCATTGTGCTCGGTACCGCCAGGTGGTACAGGAAACATGATGCCCGTGAGGAAGCCCCGAAAGGCGGTGTTGGCCTCATGGAGATGCTTGTGACGATGATTGAGGACGATGTCATCAAAAGCTGCGTGGGGGAGGACTACAAGAGATACTCGCCTTACCTGCTGACAGCGTTCTTCTTCATATTCATAAACAATCTGATGGGAATCGTGCCGTTTTTCCCTGGTGGGGCTAACATCACGGGTAACATCGCTGTGACGCTCGTGCTGGCGCTGTTCACGTTCTTCATCGTCAACATTTTCGGTAACAAGCATTACTGGAAAGACATTCTTTGGCCGGATGTGCCGACTTGGCTGAAAGTGCCTCTGCCTCTGATGCCAGCGATAGAGTTAATCGGCATATTCACAAAGCCTTTCAGCTTGATGGTCAGGCTTTTCGCCAACATCCTTGCTGGTCACTTCATGATCCTTGGAGTTGTGGCCGTAATTTTCCTTACCGCTGAGTTGGGAGCTGCTCTGAACGGCAGCCTTACGGTCGTGGCGGTTCTTTTGGGTGTGTTCATGGATTGTCTGGAACTGCTTGTGGCTTTCATTCAGGCCTACGTGTTCACTATGCTGTCAGCGGTCTTCATCGGGCTGTCGCGGCAGAAACCGGAAACATCGGAATAATTTGGAATATTCAGAATAGTTAATTTAAAATCATAGAATTATGTTACTTTCTACAATGTTGCTTCAGGCCCTTTCTCTTGGTAGAGTAGGTGCGGCTCTTGGTGCTGGTTTGGCTGCTTTCGCGGCTGCTTTCGGTATCGGTAAGATTGGTACGGCGTCCCTTGAGGCTGGTGCCCGTCAGCCGGAGAAGGCTGACCACTACAGAATGACGGCCATCATTGTCAGTGCCCTCATCGAGGGAGCATGTCTGTTTGCCATCGTTGTTTGTCTTATCGCGAAATAGCAAATGTCACTCATCACTCCTGATTTCGGATTGCTTGTCTGGATGACGCTGATCTTCGGCATCGTCTTCTTTGTACTAGCCAAGTGGGGGTTCCCTATGATCACAGGCTCGGTTGAGAAGAGGGCGCAAAGGATCAATGATTCCATCAAGGCGGCCAAGGAGGCGGAGGAGAAACTCCGTAATCTTGCCGAGGAACAGTCTCGGATGATTGAGAAGACCAGGCAGGAGCAGAGTAGGATTCTGAAAGAGGCAGAGACTTCGAGGGATAGAATTGTCGAGCAAGCCAAGGTGCAGGCGCGTGAAGAGGCGGCAAGGATTCTGGAACAGGCCCAGACCCAGATAGCCGCTGAGAAGGAGAGTGCTTTGCGGGATGTTCGCAAGGATGTCGCGATGGTCGCTGTCAGCGTGGCTGAGAGGGTGCTGAAGAAGAGCCTTGCTGATTCAAGTGAGCAGGCTAGTCTAGTGGATCGGCTTATGGATGAAGTTCCCTCTAAAAAGGACTTGAAAAGTTAACAAATGAACGTAGGAATCATCGCTTCACGTTACGCTACTGCTCTTCTGAAGTTGGTCGATGAGACTGGCTCAGGAGAGGCAATTGCGTCACAGGTCGAGACCATTTGCAGGGTTCTATCGGAAATCCCAGAATTTCAGCGTGACATTGACAATCCGTCAATCCCTTCTGCACGAAAGCTCGGATTGTTTGATGCGTCTCTGGATGGAAAGATGGCACCTGAACTGCATAAGTTCGTGAAATTGCTGATTAGAAATGGCCGCATTGGCTACGCACACCGCGTGCTCACGACTTTCATCAATGAGTATTACCATTCGCGTCACATCATGCGTGCCACGCTTGTGGTTGCCGATCCTACGCTGCTAACCGCTGAGCCTGTCGATGCACCGACCCTTGAGTCCCGTCTGCGCGCATTGATTGAAAAAGAAACCGGTGACCGGCTGATTCTAAAAACAAAAGTTGATCCCTCTCTCATAGGTGGCTTTGTGTTCGAAGTTGAAGACACCGTTTTGGATGCCAGTGTAGTGCGTCAGTTAGATGTTATTAGGCATCAATTAAAAGAAATGAATAGAAGAATAGTTTAGTATGGACAATATAAAACCAAGCGAAGTGTCGCAGGTCCTTCTTGAGCAACTGAAAGACATTAACACATCCCTCCAGTTCGAGGAAATAGGCAAAGTCTTGCAGGTCAGTGATGGTGTGGCCAGAATGTATGGCCTGACCAACGCTGAGGCTGGAGAACTGCTCGAATTCGAAAGCGGAGTCAAAGGCGTGGTGATGAATCTTGAACAGGATAATGTCGGTGCGGTGCTTCTAGGTCCCACTGACGAGATCAAGGAAGGAATGACAGTCCGCAGGACCGGCCGTATCGCATCCATCAAGGTCGGTGAGAAGATGCTCGGAAGGGTCGTCGATCCGCTTGGCGTGCCTCTTGACGGACTTGGAAAGATTGAAGGTGATCTTACGGAAATGCCGCTTGAACGCAAGGCTCCGGGCGTTATCTTCCGCCAGCCTGTGACGGAACCTCTCCAGACAGGTCTAAAGGCGATTGATGCGATGATCCCTATCGGACGAGGTCAGAGGGAACTCATTATCGGTGATCGTCAGACCGGAAAGACCGCTATCGCCATCGACACAATCATCAACCAACGTTCCAATTACGAAGCTGGAAAGCCTGTTTACTGCATCTATGTGGCTATAGGCCAGAAGGGATCCACAGTGGCAAACATCGTTGAGACCCTGCGTGCCAAAGGGGCTATGGACTACACGGTTGTTATTGCTGCCACCGCCGCCGATCCCGCAGCCCTGCAATATTTCGCACCGTTTGCTGGAGCCGCTGTTGGGGAATATTTCCGTGACACGGGCCGTCACGCCCTTGTTGTCTATGACGACCTTTCCAAGCAGGCCGTGGCTTATCGTGAGGTTTCTCTGATCCTTCGCCGTCCTTCCGGACGTGAGGCCTACCCTGGAGATGTGTTCTACCTCCACTCAAGGCTTCTTGAAAGGGCTGCTAAGATTATTGACCAACAGGAAGTTGCGGAGAAGATGAACGATCTTCCAGATTCACTCAAAGGGAAGGTCAAGGCTGGAGGCTCGCTAACAGCTCTGCCTATCATCGAGACTCAGGCAGGTGACGTGTCGGCTTACATTCCTACAAATGTGATTTCTATCACTGATGGTCAGATCTATTTGGAGTCCGGTTTGTTCAATGAAGGCCAACGCCCAGCTATCAATGTCGGAATTTCGGTGTCTCGTGTCGGTGGAGCCGCGCAGGTGAAGTCCATGAAGAAAGTCGCTGGAACACTTAAGATTGACCAGGCCCAGTTCAATGAGTTGGAATCATTTTCTAAGTTCTCTTCGGACATGGACAAGGTGACGACTATGGCTTTGGACAAGGGCCGCAAGAACAACAAGTTGCTGATTCAGCAGCAATATTCACCGATGCCGGTAGGGGAGCAGGTGGCGATTCTTTACTGTGGCATCCACGCTCTGATGAGCGAAATTGCCATTGATCAGGTGCCAGAGTTTCAGTCCGACTTCTTGACCAGAATGAGGTCCGCGCATCAGAAGGATGTCCTTGAGCCGTTGTCTCAGGGGAAGATTGACGAGACAGTCACGAGCATCATTGAGGAAGAGGCTGCTGCAGTGGTGAAATCGATTCTGGCACAGTCCCGCAAGGCATAATATTCATGGAATCAGATGGCGTCTCTAAAGGAAATAAAGGATAGGATCGCTTCGGTGAGCGGCACGCTTAAGATCACTTCCGCGATGAAGATGGTCGCGTCCGCCAAGTTGCACAAGGCGCAGCAGGCGATCGGGAATATGCTTCCGTACGAGAAGTGTCTGCATGGTATGCTCATCGACTTGATGGGGTCTGTGAATATTTCCGCTCCAGCTTCTGAAGAATGTATTAGAGAAAGCTCTGATGTGACGGGAAGTCGCTTCGACAAGCTCAGCGACCAACGGTTGGTGAGCCCAGCCGAACCACGGTTGGTGAGCCTGTCGAACCAACCTGACGGTGCGGAGGGAGCATATTCGTTAATGGCTCAGCGTGAGGTGCATAAGGTGGCAATCGTCGCATTCGCCTCCAACTCCTCGCTGTGCGGTGCGTTCAATTCCAACGCCATCCGAGAGGTAGCGGCAGTGATCAATGAATATCGTGCCGCTGGTCTTCGGGATGCTGACATCGTTGTCTATTCCGTTGGTCGTAAGATGGCAGAGGCGATGAAGATACTGGGCTTTCCAAGTCCTTCGGATTTCACAAAGATGTCGGATTCTCCATCCTATGAGGTAGCTTCGGTCTTGGCGCAGGAACTGTTGGACAATTTTGTGTCCGGTAGGTTTGACAAGGTGGAACTGGTTTATAATCACTATAAATCCACCTCCTCTCAGCCTACTATCCGCCAGACCTATCTACCTCTGTCCCTTGCCGATGCCACCACCGACCTTCATGCCGGTAAGGTCGCTGAGCCTGTGGTTCGACTGGGCTCACCAACCATCGAAGCGTCTGACTCGATGGTTCGACAAGCTTACCAACCGGCCGCTGAGCTAGTCGAAGCGACTGGGTCTGCGGAAGCCCCTAACATGATCATAGAGCCCTCTCCAGAAGCCCTCGTTCAAGTTCTTCTCCCGAAGGTTGTCCGTCTTCGCATTTTCACAACTCTTCTAGATAGCGCAGCCGCTGAGCATGCCGCCCGTACCGTCGCGATGCAACTAGCGACCGACAACGGCAACGACCTCCTTCAGGAACTCACCCTTGAGTACAACAAAGGTCGCCAACAAAAAATCACCTCCGAGATCCTCGACCTCGTCGGTGGCTCCTTGCAGTAGCATCGTACTCTTTCAACTTTGCCGAAGCGGATGCGTTGTTCGCTTTCACTCGAACAAGTCTGATTATTTCAATTATTGTGTGTTATTCCCGAATTTTGTATCTTGGACGGTGAAAAGGTTTATGATCATGAGAAATTTTATTAAGTGTTTTATTATTAGCGCTGTAGTGATATTGGGGTCTAATGCGTCTTTCGCGCGGGCATATTCGGAAAGAGTGGTCCTGGGGGATGAGAGGTTTGAGGAGTACCTACCGCTGCTGAAAGGAAAACGTGTTGCGGTGTTCAGCAATCAGTCGGGAATAGTCGGAGACAAGGTGACCGGCTCAAAACTTGCTGACGCGCTTTCTGAATATGGCGGATGCTTTCCTGTTCAGAACAACCCGTCCAGAGACTTTTCCAAAAAATTCGTAGAGGTCTCGCTTATTCCGTTCGATGAGCCTTCTCTTCCAGATGGCAAGATTGAATTTGGCCAGCACATAGTTGATGCATTGATAGAGAAAGGAGTGGATGTTAAGGCGATCTTTTCTCCGGAACATGGCTTTAGAGGTAATGCTGATGCCGGAGAGCATGTGAGCAGCAGCGTTGACGAGAAGACAGGTGTTGAAATTCTGTCGCTTTATGAGAAAGGTTCTCGGATTCCGAGCAAGGAAAAAACAGATAAATTTGACGTTCTTGTTGTTGACATTCAAGATGTTGGTTTGAGGTATTATACCTATTACATCACAATGCATCATCTGATGGAAGCCTGTGCCCGTGACGGGAAGCAGGTCGTCATCCTTGATCGACCGAACCCTAACGGCTTCTATGTTGATGGACCTGTTCTAGACATGAAATTCAAGTCTGGTGTCGGCTGGCTTCCAATCACTACTGTTCATGGTATGACGCTTGGTGAGTTGGCGAAGATGATCAACGGAGAGAATTGGCTGGAGAACGGTCCCTGCGACCTGACTGTGATTCCGTGCCTTAATTACACGCATCAGACTCGCTACAGTCTCATCCTGCCCCCGTCACCGAACATCAAGGACGTGAGGGCTGTGTACCTATATTCATCAACATGCTACTTCGAGGGTACGGTGGTCAGCCTAGGTCGTGGCACGCAGTTCCCGTTCGAGGTTTATGGCCATCCTTCTATGATGGGGTATTCATTCTCATTCATTCCTCGTAGCATTCCGGGAGCGAAGAATCCGCAGTTTTTAGATGAGGACTGTTATGGAAGGGATCTTCGTGGCATACCACTAGACTGCCTCTGGAGCGAAAAGATTAATCTTGAATATGTCATCGATGCCTACCGGAATTTGGATATGGGCGATAAGTTCTTTGGTAAGAACAACTTTTTTGAGCTTCTAGCAGGAGTCGATTGGTTCCGTTCGATGATAGAGTCCGGTGCATCAGTCGCTGAGATTTCTGCCCGCTGGGCTCCCGATGTCGAAGCCTTCAAAGCCCTCCGCGCCCCGTATCTGCTTTATTCTGAGTAATATCCGTGCGTCAATCTTTGGCTTCTGCGCACCAGAGATATTCTAGGCCTGCTCCCGTGAGTGAATGACTGTGTCCCACTCACGGATGTGGGTCCGAATCCCAACAAAAACCGAAGCGAGGTTCTCACCCGGCTTCGGCTTATCTTATTCAATACTTATGAAATAACTATTGAGTCAGTTTTTGGTTTATGAGTAAAAATATTTATGTCGAAGAAGCATTATGCCATTATCGTGCCAAACTTTTGCATGGCTTCTTTTTTGTTTTTGTAGTACTTGAATAGCGGCTGATTTGATTATTTGAAATTATCGCTTTTTTCATCGCCCGCTCACATTTTTGATTATATTTGTAGGTCATGGGAAATGAGAAGTGCAAGCATGCCGCATGGCGTTGGTTGAGGCCGTTGCTTTGGGCGTTTTTAGGAATATGGGCGGTCATAGTGATCGTCCTGCAATTGGTGCTAAACTCTGCGGTGCTTACACGCATCGTGGAAAAGGCTGCTGATGAATATGTCGATGGGAGCGTCTCCTTCTCCGGCATAAAGGCCTCGATGTTCAGAAGTTTCCCAAACCTAAACGTCACGATAGACAACTTCTCCATAACCTATCCTCACGATAGGTTTGCTGCGTTTGATTCCCTTGAAACATCTGGAAATCATCTGCTTAAAGTTGGTCGTGGGACCTTGGCCGACACTCTGGCTCATTTTGACAAGCTATCAGTCTCTGTGAATTACCTGGCCGCGGCAACCGGCAGGATTCGGATCCGGAAAGCCTCTCTGGAGCATCCTAGAATCTTTGCCCACCAGTACGATTCAACACAATGTAACTGGAATATGTTCGGAGGCGGATCCGTCAAAGATGGGGGAGACACAACAGCCTCTACCCTGCCACCAATCTCTATCGGTAAGGTAAATCTTGACGGACGGCCATTCGTGGTCTATACCAATCCTTCGGACACAATATTCGGTTGCATATTCCTTAAAAGCCTCACTGCCAGAGGACATTTTGATGCTAAGAGGGGGAAGATTGAGAATGTCAGTGTGACTTTGGATTCACTGTTCGCTGCTGGGCGTCTGCCTGCGGACACCGTTGCGTTCGGGCTAGAGCGTCTTAACATTAAAGAGAGGGTTGGGCATTTTGATGTCAGCATGGCTTCACGTCTTTTCCTCGGTCTGAAATCGTCTGGAAGAATGTCGCTTCCTGTGGAAATCAGCGGAGACATATTCCCGGAACTTGACAAGAAGAAAATTAGCGTGGAGAGGATGACGGCCCGGATAGCGACCATCGGACTTAACGTGGATGGGGAAGCTGACTTTTCGGGGAGGAATATTCACATCAAAGCCGTTGCGAACATTGAAAAAGCGTCCGTCAACGAGCTTGTTGAATATTTCGGGTCAAACTTTCCCGTTTTGAAAAAGTTGCGCACCGATGCTCTACTAACCCTCAACGCATCTTGTAATGGCTACTATGATAGGGACTCAGGGAGCCTGCCGCCACTTTCTGTGCAGATGCAGGTGCCTGACTCGCGTATAGGTTGGGAAGGGATAGATGGAGAAGGACGTTTCGATCTTGACATCACTGCGAAAAGTGAGGGCGGCAAATTGACTGCTGAGATTCCGGATTTCTGTCTCAGCGTAGATGGGATGAAAGTTTCTTTGAGCGGAACGGCTGATGATTTGCTGGGTAACGACCCTCTATTCAACATTAATAGTGACATACATTTCCTGTTGGACTCTTTGGTGAACTATCTGCCAGATAGTCTTGGAATCACTGTACGTGGTAATTTGGACGGTTCCATCAAAGGGGATTTCCGGCTGTCTCAATTAGATCCGTACAATTTCTCTGAAATTGGCTTGAACGGTACTCTTAAAAGCAACGGAATAAAGGTAAACGTGCCCAAGGATACCCTAGTTGCGTACTTGGGGGAAACAGAAATCAGCCTCGGACCATTCAGCCACGATGAGGATGGGCAAGAGACTGAAAGCGAGCATCATCACCGTCACACTGGCCTCAGTGCGAAAATCGACAGCCTGTTTGCTGAATATGGTTCCACAACATTCATCCGTGGGACTGGCCTGGAGCTATCGGCCCACAATGCCGAAGAGAGTATGGGTGGAGACATTGGACGCCACCCAATCCACGGTCATCTTGACATTTCCTCAATCGGGATGATGGACCTTGATTCATGTTTTGTGGGTGCTCTAAGGTCGGCAAACACTTTTGTGTTGACTCAGAATGTTATCAACCGGCACATTGTTCCGTTCCTGAGCTTGTCCAGTCACAACAACAGAATCGCGGTACGAGAGGGAGTCAACCGTTTTTCTGTCAAGGACGCAAAATTTGCCATCGCGGCTCATCCTAATTCCGTTGAAAGGCAGATTAGACGGAAGCATTTTCTTGACTCACTTCAACGGGAATATCCAAACGTAAAGCGAGATTCACTTTTCAAAGAAGCGTTCCGAAAAAGGGTAGGAGCCAAGTTGCCTGATTTTCTGTCCGAAAAGGATTTTGAAAAAAATGACATCAAGATTCAGCTCGGAGAGTCCCTGGCTGGTTATGTGAAGGATTGGGACATCAACGGTGAAATTATTGTGGCGGAAGGACTTGTCATCACCCCGTACTTCCCTTTGGAGAACAGAATCACTGGATTCCAAGGTACTATCACTAACAATACCATAGACATTAAGAAACTTTCTCTTAAGGCTGGGGCCTCAGACATTTCGGCCAACGGCCACTTGTCCGGAATGAGAAGATTTATGACCTCCGGCAGGGGACGTCTCAATCTTGATCTTGGAATCAACTCCGAAGTCATAGATGTGAACGAGATTCTTCAGGCTCTCAACTCCGGTAAAAGATTCACTCCTCCGGGTCGCAACACGGCACTTACCGGAATTGATGACGATGACTACTTGAACTCTGTCAAGGAACAGGCCTCCTCCGACACAACAATCACATCTACATTGATTGTGCTTCCGTCCAACTTAAACGCTAAAATTAGTCTGAAAGCTGACACAATAAGGTACTCTGACTTACTTGCTGGCAAAATATCCTCAAATTTGGAGATGAAAGAGCGCTGTCTCCAGTTGACAAAGACCATGGCTACGACAAACATGGGCAATGTCTCAATTGAGGGCTTTTACTCCACCAAGACCAAAAAAGATCTCAAGGCTGGATTCGATCTTAGGCTAGACGGGATCACTGCTGAGAAAGTCATCCGGCTGTTCCCCGCGGTTGATAGCATCGTGCCGATGCTGAAAGCATTCAAGGGGCTTCTTGATTGCGAAGTAGCAGCGACAACCGAGATCGACACTGCTATGAATATTGTTCTTCCTACATTAAGCGGGGTAGTCAGAGTTGACGGACGAGATTTGTCTTTAGCAGAAAGTGACGAACTTAACAAGCTGCGCAGAACGCTGATGTTCAGAGACAAAGACTCTAGCCACATCGAGTCTATCTCAATTCGTGGAATCATCAAGGACAATCAATTGGAAGTTTTTCCATTCCTTCTGAACATAGATCGCTACTCAATTGCTGCCAGCGGACTTCAACGTTTCGATCAGAAGTTTAAGTACCATCTTTCCGCTTTGAAATCACCAGTCCCGTTCAAGTTCGGGATAAATCTTGATGGCTCTTTCGATGACTGGCGATGGAAACTTGGCAAAACTAAGTACAAGAGTCGGAACATCCCATTGTTTGACACTCAGGTTGAACGCATGAGGTTAAATCTCGTCAGCGCCATCCGGAACATATTCGAAAAAGGTGTCGAACAAGCTATCCGGCAAAATCAACTGTCACAAAAAGTTATTGAATCCAAGAAACGGAAGATGGCCTACTCCTCAGCCCTGACCGAGGACCTCTCCACAGAGGAAAAGAAAACCCTTCAGGCTCTAGAAAAGGTTGCGGGCTCGGATTCAAAATAATGATGAAACAAAAATATTATTTGAATATTAACAGATTTCAACTATCTTTGTAGTCCTTTCGGACTCGGAGCGAGGACAGCTTCCAATTGCCCGGACTCCCTGCGGAATCCCTTTCATCATCTAGATTCCCCACCGGAAGGCCTTGCGGGTGTGTTGAAATTGGTAGACAAGCCAGACTTAGGATCTGGTGCGCAAGCGTATGGGTTCGAGTCCCTTCACCCGCACAAAGGGACAGTCTCGTTTGAGACTGTCCTTTTTTCATTCCCATAACCCGCTGAAAATCCATTTAATATATCAAAAACAGAGTATCGGTTTCCGGTTCGATAACTGCGATTTTTCTTGTCCCAAAATATTCCGTTCGGATATTGCAGAGCAAATAAAAACCGAGGGGTGAAGCAGAGAGCCTTAGGGCTCAGAGTGACAGCTAGGTGCAGACATTACCCTAATAACGTCTGTAATGGCTGCGCACTCTCTCAACCTTGCCGAAACGCACTCGCTTGTAGGCTCGCACTTTGACAAGTCTGATAATCTCCACCTCAATGGCGACTATCACAAAGTGGTTCTTTGCTCCCATAATTCTAAGGATTAACTATAATGTCATAAGTGAGTGAAAGAACAAGAGACCCTTTCGTAGTACCCCCTCGGTAAAACAGCAAAAAAGCAAGTGTTCCCTTTAGGGAAAGAACACTTGCTTTTTTAACTCACTTAATTCCTTAGAATTATTGCAAATTTAGCCATAATTTTCAAATAATCAAGAAAATCCGATCCAATTTTACGAAATCTGCGTTAATCCACCTCTTCCAGCCACTCCACAAACTCCGACACCATCTTGAAATCCTCGGCAAAAGTTCGATAATCTTCCACGATTCCGCATACGAAATGCTTCCTAATCGGCTTATTAAGTGGTGTTTCTCTTTGTTGGGCGTGCTATCGGTACACCAGTGCAATCGAACTTGTTTGGATTGCCGAGGTGGGCAGCAGGGAAAGAGCTTGATCTTAACCTTCAAACAAACAAATCAAAACAGTTTCTTAGGCTGTCAAGATTCCTTACAAAGCATAGCGTTGCCGGACGCTGCCACATGTATAACTTCGGTCGGGAGTACCGTTGCTTGGAGGACATGGCGGCCCTTTACCCGGGTAGGGCGCGCGAAGCGCGTAGGCCGCCATGCCCTCCAAGCAACGGTTGCCAACGTAAAGTAAAGCATTGCCTGATTCATTTTTATAAGAATCAGTATCACCCACTCCATGTCTAAACGTAACACGTTCTGTGTCAATGGGTGGTAGTAAATGCATTCATTATCATATAGTTAGCACTTTGCCTTCGGTGGTAAATCGCTAAAGACAAGTGGCTAAACTATTTATTAACAAGGATTTACAAATCGCACCTGCCTCCAGTTAGGGAACAGACTAAAAGTTGAGAGGTTGAACGATAATATTGCCGCGAAGTGTCGTCGAATCCCTCCATTTGTCGGTTTTGAACGACATTATAGTCTAAGAATGTCGGCCATTCACTCGGACAGGGTGCGTGAAGCGAAGAGGCTGCTGTGTCACGTGCCGGGTGCGTGAAGCGAAGAGGCTGCCTTTTTTGTTATCAAAAGGTCGCTTCGACAGGCTCAGCGACCCCGGATTCGGTGGTCGGGGAAACGGGTAGAAATGGAAAAAGGCAGACCGTTGGGTCTGCCTTTATTTCGAAAGAAATTACTGCTCGTCAAGCAACTGGAGGTGCTGAACGTAGATAGCTTTCATCTTCGCAGCTCTTCTCTTTACAGAAGGCTTCTCGAAGTTCTTGCGGGCGCGAAGCTCGCGGATGGCACCGGTCTTCTCGAATTTCCTCTTGAATTTCTTCAGAGCCCTTTCGATGTTCTCGCCTTCCTTGATAGGAACTATGATCATAATGCTGTTACCACCTCCTTTTTTTCTAATACTTGGGGAATATCGCAGTGATTTTTACCGAT
>ERZ808267.150-NODE-150-length-28772-cov-4.480656_pt1 | contig 28772 bp, 20 predicted proteins | sample MGYA00521241_ERZ808267 | MGnify/ENA primary metagenome ERZ808267 (study PRJEB31516, sample SAMN03275592) | gut metagenome | biome: mammalia-associated habitat; material: feces | host: Papio cynocephalus | place: Kenya | collected 2012-07-19 ...
AGAGTGTTCGTAGATGCCATGAAGAATCGCCTGGACATACCAAGTGACTTTATCAGAGACATCGTAAATATATTCAAAAGTATCTTCATCCATTGCTCTTGACTGCCCTTCGAAGAAGCTGTTGGCGAAACCAAGATACTTCTCTTTGTCTATGCATGAGAGCGTCATCATGGAAGAGCTCTGGAAGAACGGGCGGTTCGCTGAAAGGAACATCTCCTCCATCATGTGTTGCTGGCTGCCGGAAAACACAAAATACACGTTTGGCAAAAATTGAATATACGAGCGTATAAGAGCCTCAACTCCGGATTCGGGGAAATTCAGTATCTGCTGGAACTCGTCTATGGCGATGTAGCACCTCTTTCCGGACTGTCCAAGATATTCGAATATCTGCTTCAAGGTCTCCCGTCCTTCAGAAGGTCGTATGTCAAGAGAGAAAGTAGGGCGGCCCGTCACCTCATCTATCGTGAGGGTTGGCCTCCACTTGCTGAAAAACTCTTGGACACGACGCATGGCTGCCTGTGAGACAGAATCCAACTTTCCGATGATCTCGCTTCCTAACATCCCGACCATCTGATCCAGATTCTTTGCAGGATAGATGTCCAGATAGAAACACCTGACTTCCTTGTCCTGCTTCTCCATCTTGGCGAACACATGCTTGATGAGTCCAGTCTTCCCCATTCGTCGTGGGGCTACAAGAGTGACATTACGTTCATTATGAAGGGCAGAGATCATTTTTTCAGTCTCTGCCTCACGGTCGCAGAAATATTCAGGACCTTTGTAACCATAGATGACAAAAGGGTTGTTCAGTGTAGCCATATTCATTACTGCGAAATCATCGTTGCGTAATTTTCGCTACGCAATTTACGTAATAATATTCAGACTTCCAAACTACTTTGAATCTGTGAGCGAAAATGCCCACGTCACGCACGAAAGGCCACAGAACAGCACTTCGTGCGTCCAACGGTACCATTAACGCACGGTGGCTATCGGGCGATGACTTCGTGCGTCAGAACGTGTAATCTGCGCACGGACTCGTTTGACCTTAAAGTCTTTGTCTTTAAAGGTCCAAATCGAGCTCGACGGGGCAGTGGTCAGAGCCGAGGATTTCGGAGTGAATCTCGGTGGAGGTAATCCGGTCCTTGAGGGAATCGGAGACAAGGAAGTAGTCAAGACGCCATCCGACGTTCTTCTCGCGGGCGTGGAAGCGGTAGGACCACCAGGAATATTTCACCTCGTCCGGGTGCTGGAACCGCCATGAGTCTGTGAAGCCTGAGTCCAGCAAAGCCGAGAACTTATCGCGCTCTTCATCAGTGAAGCCAGCGTTGCGATGGTTCGTGTCCGGATTCTTTATGTCTATCTCATTGTGAGCCACATTCATGTCACCACAGACCACGACTCCTTTGCGGGCTGCGAGGCCGGCAAGATATTCCCGGAAATCATCCTCCCAACGCATCCGGTAGTCCAGTCTTCGGAGGCCGTCCTGCGAGTTCGGGACATAGACGCAGACGAGGTAGAACTGAGGCATCTCCAGTGTGATGACGCGTCCCTCGTGGTCATGTTCCTCAATCCCAAGCCCGTAAGTCACCGACAGCGGTGTGTGTCTTGAATATATCGCTGTGCCAGCATAGCCTTTCTTTTCAGCCGAGTTCCAATACGAGGTGTAGCCCAGAAATTCCAGATCCAACTGCCCCGGCTGCATTTTCGTCTCCTGAAGGCAGAAAAAGTCTGCGTCCAGACTGGCGAACACCTCGTCAAAGCCTTTTCCGGCACAGGCTCGAAGACCGTTCACGTTCCAACTAATGAATTTCATACTCTTTCCTTAACTGCGTACCTGCAAAAGAAATAATTTTAGATGAATATAACAAATCAGAAAATATTTTCTTACTTTTTAGTTTGCATGGATTATCTTTATGGAAATATTATGGAAATATTCATGAATATGGCAAAGAAGAAAAAAACAACGAATCAGCAAACGTTCCTTTCACCGGAACAGTATATCCGTGAGAGAGCAAGGACTCTTGAGATCGGTGATTGCTACATAAATGAGAATTACAAGGAACATGGACTGGGACACATAATCGTGACCAGGCTACATAAAGGTGGTAAGAAAACCATAGGGTGCTATTTGGTTGACACATATTGCCTTGGGGTCAAAGATGCCTTTTGCCGGGCTAGAATGGAAGACTATGAATATGACGGCTTTATCAATGATATGGAGAAAGCGCACCATCTGAAGAAAATCTCCTACAATGAGGCTCATAATCTGATCTATGGTTCTATCGAATTCGCTGATGAGGCCGGGATAGCGCCCTGCAAAGATTTCACCTTGGCCAAATATATTCTTGAAGAGGACACCGAGGCCATTCCATTAATCGAATATGAATATGGAAGAAACGGGAAACATCTGCTTATCGTCAGCAGCCATGATGAGGCTGACCGATACATGCCGACCCTGAGGGCCAATCTTGGGACGAACTTCAATTACATAATCAAAGATAAGCCTTTTGAGGAAGATGAACCAGAAGTGGAAGATCTATTTGGAGAAGATTTCGCCAAAAGACTCGCGGATTTTGAGGAAAAACATAAGAATGCAGTGAAATGGAACCAGCCATATTCATACAAACATCCTCAGTACCCAGTAGCTCTGGAAGTTGAGAACCCATCTGTTCTTCTGACCATTTCCGATCCTAAAAATGCCTATCTATCAGACACTCAGGTGGATGAGATTCTTTCCTTGCCACACGACAGCCTAAGAAGGGATCTTGAGAACATTCTTCTTTTCAACATTGGACTTTCCTGCGATGGCATACCGGAAGAGATGAGTGAGGGGCAGTTCTCTGGGGTCATAGGTCACTGCGTGATGCTGCTCGGAGAAGTCGGCAACGACTCCTCCAGTCTAGATGCAGTGCTGGAGGTCCTTAGGCAGAATAACAACTTCTTAGACTATCACATTGCTGACAGTTCAATGGAAATCATTGTCCCTACGATTTACAAGCTTGCGAAGAACAAACTTGATGTCTTGATGGAATTCATGATGGAAAACGGATTGGAGAATTTCTGGAAATTCTCTGTCGCTAATGCGGTCGCTCAAATAGCTTTCTTAGAACCAGACAAAAGACCGGAAATCATCGTCTGGTTCAAGGACCTGCTTACGGTCATCAATCGGGACTTCCCATCAGCGACTTACACAGACGCAATGCTGAATGGCTCGATTGTAAGTAATTTGATTAACATTAACGCTTCCGAGCTCCTGCCTGAGATCAAGACAATGTACGACAATGGTTTCGTGGATCTTATGGTCTGCGGGGATTATTCAAAAGTCGAAAAATCAATGATCGGAAAAGAGCACTCGCCTTTCCATAAGATCAAACCGGACATAAAGGAACGTTACGGCCTGCTGCGCAAATTTGTTAAATAACGCCCACAAAATGTGTCAAGTGAATTATCGAAAGCAATCCGCAAGCCCCATCGTGGAACCGCGGATTGCTATTTTATTGCACTAATCAGGATGAGCGAACGAAGCAATTATCTCATTATCAACTCCAGTACAATTGACAATTACATCAATCGGTGTCCCGGCCTCGAAAAATTTCTTTGCGATTGAGAGTCTTGCCTCCTCGCGACCCTGCACCAGTCCTTGTTCCAGTCCTTCCTTTCGGCCTTCCTTTCGGCCTTCCTTTCGGCCTTCCTTTCGGCCTTCCAGCAGACCCTTTTGCCGGCCTTCCTCTAAGCCCTTGCGCACAGCATATTCCTTCTGCGCCTGAATGTCCCACTCGTTCATCTTGTCAATCTCGTATTTAAGTTTCTTCTCCTTGTCGAACGCTGCCACCTCGCACGCCTCAGCGAGCCGTCTGGAGATTCCTCCTGTTTTCTCTATCCACTCAGGGATTTTCAGGAAACCACCGCTGTTCATGAATATATAGAACATCTTGTCGAACTCCGTCACGCACTCCTCCAGTGTCTTGGTGAACAGTGTCATTTCCACAAATATAACACTAATTGTCTGATTCGCAACAATTCCAGTGCGTTTTTCCGTAAAATGCCAGTACGAGATGAAATGGTCGGTGTCCCAGAGGGACTCATCATCATGCCTCAGGCTGTAGTTAAGGAACGACACCACATAGACTGGGTGCAACCCTTTGTACCGTTCCCCGTCCGAGAGTTCCAGATGATAAAGCCCGGAGGCGTAGTAAACGCATCTCTCGAAGAAATAGTCCTCCTCCGAAGCCTGCATCTCCACGATGAATGTATTGTCATCATGGTCCACACAGACCAGGTCGAGCACCGTCTTTTTCCCGTAGGGAACATCCCGTCGCTGCTCGCGGTCGGAATATTCCTTGATGTCCTCAATCCTCGCCTCCGGAGGGAGGATCTGGTTCAGCACCCCGATGAGGATGTCCTTGTTGTTCCTGTCCGCGAACACGGCCTTGAAGCCCACATCGCTCCGCAGGTTCACGAACGGAGCGAGCTGCTGTCTCTTTTCGAAATTGTCCATAATGTTAAAATTTAAACAAACATTTGAACCGCAATAATATGCTTAAAAGTCGTGAAAAACGAAAAGAAACATATACGGATTATAAAAAGCAGAAATATTTTCGGCTGTTACCCCCTTAAATACCACTTTGAGCCTAAGTGGCCGCCCGATGGTTCGACAAGCTCACCAACCATGTTCGGCGGGCTCTGTTACCATACGCTGGGTGGAGCTTCGACTAGCTCGGCGACCACCAGCGTATCAGAACCTAAAAGCCGCACAGCGCCGATATGTTCAAAAACTTCCTCCGAATATTTCCATAAAGTATAACTAACTGTCTTTGAGTATATTCGTAAATCCCGCCAGTTATATTCAGAGGGCCGAATTTTATAACTCTTTAATATTCAATCAATAACATTTTTCGTCTTGATGTTCATCAATCAGTGGAACCGCGCTGGTATTTCGGACATAAGGATCATTCGAAAAGATCCTTCAAGGTCACTTCGTTCTGGACCACACCACTATATTCATTGGGCTTCAGGCCGTAGGTTGTGATGAAGACAAGGTGGAGGGTCCGGCGGAGTTTGAGGGAGTCTCGGAATGAGTTGATCTTATTGTCCAGTTCCTGACGGTACTTTTTGGTGATGGTGAAATGCCCCTCCCAGAATTTGATTTCGCAAAGATCTATGACGCGGTCGGCGCGGCTTATCACCATGTCAACCTGCGCACTTTCAGAGCGCCAGGACGACACATCCGTCATAATACCTTGAATGCCAAGTGCTTTTTCTATCTGAATATGATGGTACATACACAGCCTCTCGAACGCGATTCCAGCCCAAGCGTTATGAAGCGAGGTTCCGATTTGGTAGGACCAGAAAGGTTTGTCCGAGACACCATATTTCTTTATGAACTTATAATAGAATATTGTGTAGAAATCTGTCAGTTGATAGACGGCATCATTCTCTTTTTTGCCGAAGGCTTTATATTTCCGGATGATGTCGCAGTCGTCCAAGTCGGACAGGATCGTACTGAGGCCGCCGCCGTCTGGAAGTCCGGTCACCGCAATGATTTCCTTTCTGGTCAGACCGGCGTTCCTGCGGCTGAGTGCCTCGATCACTTTCATGTAGTCCTCGCTGTTTTCAAACAGTGAGGCGTACAGGTTGTCGAACTCTCCGTCCAGTTTGCCTTTCCTTTTGAAGAATAGGTCATCCACGTTCTGAGCGAGGCTTTTCCCTTTCTCAAAAAGACTGAGGTAGTAAGGGATTCCACCCATGATCATGTAACATTCGGCGATGTCCTTTTCGTCAAGGCTTATGCCGACGGATTTAAAATAGGCCTTGCATTCCGCCAAGTTGAATGGTCGGAGATAGATCTTTCCGGTCACCCTGTTATGCAGACCGCCTTTGTTCCTGAGTATCTTCTTTGTTATCCAAGAGGTGGCGGAGCCGCAGACAATCAGCATCAGGTCATCCTGGGTGCATCCCCAGTCGTTCCAGAAGTGTTCGATGGCCACTACCAGATCGCATCGATTGGTGTACATAAACGGTAACTCGTCGATGAACACAACCTTGCGTCCTTTCGTTTTTGAACTTTCAATCAGGGTTTTCAGAAAGTCAAACGCTTCCATCCAGGATTTAGGGTAAGGGCAAAGGGGCGAGCCCTGCTTTTTGAGAGCCTCTCCGAAATTGACCAACTGCGCTGCCTTGTCCTTGACCGCAAGCCCTGTCACCTTGAAAAGGAATTTATTGTCGAAGAACTGGTTCACCAGAAATGTCTTTCCCACACGCCGTCTTCCATAGACAACAACAAACTCTGAATTTCCGGAATCATACAACGTCCGGATTTGATCAATCTCTGATTTTCTGCCTATTACCTTCATAACATTAGTTAATAACCTTGCGCAAAGTTAAAAAAAAAACGACTTTCAGCAATGTTATTGGAAACAAACCATGCTGTAAATCGAAATAATATAGGCTTTCAGCGGAGTTTGCTGCTGTTGTGTGTGTGCAAGAAAAACTATAACATACTCACACAACTGACAGCCGTACACTTCCAGGAGGCTTATGCAATGATTCTCAATGAATATTACAAATCAGAGAACCGGTGGAACTATGGAATACAAAAAATCCGGGCGGTCTTGGTGAGCCGCCCGGATCGAGAGTGTGGTGTATTATCTGGATTTAGTCATAACACACATATTATGCAACGAATTACTTTCTTGTGAAGAATTCACCTGTTTTTCCAGCAGGATTAATCTGATAGAAGTTGGCGTATGCATTGACAGTTGAATGATTGAATACATTTGTAGAGGATATGACAACTCCAAAACCACAAATCTGATTCATTGTTTTGTTCGAGTACTGAGACAAAGTCTGAAGTTCGACATTATTGGAAACCCTATTTGTATACATCAATGTATTGAAATTGTTCGTAACAGTGAACCATAGCCACTCATAATCTGGATCTCCCAGTTCCGTTTCCGTGTAGAGCCAAGGTTTTCCCCAAGCTGTGGCGTTTCTTGTCGCCAGTCCAGGGAAGTAGGTAGCATATTTGCCGTTCGCCTGCTGTCCTATTCCATCCCTTGTATCAAGGAAAAGTCCGGCCCTTACCGTCCTGTTCTCGTAATTGATGTCAATGCAAACATCAAGAACTGTGTCAAAATACAATCCTTTTATGCCAATATTGTTAGTATAAGTCTTACCATCGGCCGCCTTTAGTGCCTCTTTGTTTCTAGGCTCACCAAATGTCACTTCCGAGAACGTGTAAGGATCTTTGGCTCCAACATAAGAACCAGCCCCCGCAAACACCTTGGTAGTGAATTCCCAACTTCCTTTGAAGTCCGCTGGGGAGACCTGAGTGAGTTTGAAGGAAGAGCCGTTCTCGAAGGTGAGTGTAGCGGTACGAGGAAGGCCAGTGGTGTTGGCAGTCCAAGAAACCTTGCCGTCAGCGTAGGTGAGCCATCCGTCGCCACCGGTAGGTGTGCCGGAAGCGCTGATCTCTTGACTGCCTGCGGCATCATCTACCCATTTGTCAACCTTCTCTGCAGGTGTCACGTCACCGCAGTTGAAGGTTGCGGAGAGTGGAGCGCTTTCGGCGTCCCAGGAATCCACAGCAACAACCGTGACGGTGTACTGGCCGGACTCTGACAGGGTTCCGAAATCAACAGTCCAGCTGGACTTCATCTCGGAGGTCTTTGGATGGAGATAGAAATCAGCGAGGATCTTCTTGGTCGCGACCACATTGCCAGCCTTGGAGAGCGTAACGACATAGTGGTGAACGAACTCATCATCCTTTCCAGCGGCAAAGGTCACTGTAGCGGCCTCGGCCTCCTTTACATCCTTGGCCTCGATCGTGCTCATTGTCGGAGCCTGGTTGGCAGCCTTGCGTGTCACATTGTTGTACTTCGCTAGGTTCGCTCCGGCCGCGTCAGGGTACTGCATCACATAAGGCTCACCGATGGTTCCGTTGTTGAAGAAGTCCATCTTGATGATGCGCATGTTGCCGTTGACATCGAACTGAACCAGATAGCCCTGCGAGAAGTTGTTGGCGTCGTTCATCACGGTAGGAGTGCTGCTGACACCTTCCCAACCGGCCGGCTCGATGGCCATGTACCTTGTCGAGCCGCATCCGAGAGCGGTCCATTTACCCTGCCAAAGGGTACGCGGATCGTTGATCGGGAAGTGGAGATGACCGTGGAACGAGACAACCTGAGGATATTTCTCAAGCACACCGGTAAGAGCGTTTGTAGCCCAATAGTGCGGCAGTGTTGACTCCCATATTCCACCTTCCTCACCAAGGAGACTGCCATAGATCGTGTTGTAGATCATAGGGTGGGTCAACACGATAACGTACCTGTTAGGGTCGGTCTTTGTGAGGGCCTCCAACTGCTGGTCAAGCCAAGAGATGACGTTTGGTGAATATGTGATCGGCTGGTCACCGTTAGGAGTTACCGCGAGAATATGATAGCCACCGATGACGCAGTGGCGTGCCTCATAGTTGTTCCTCATCGTGTTGTCGATGTCGGTCTTGAAATACTCATCACCGAGAGTGTTGGTCAAAGCCACAGATTGAGCCACTGTGCTTGGAGTCCACTTATACTCAGGATTCATGTCGTGGTTGCCGATCGTGTAGATCATCGGAACCTCAGTAGGTTTGAACACATCCTCGTAGACAGCCTTGAAGTTCTGCGCCATAGTGACCTCTGCTCTTTGGATGAGGTCCCCGACAACCATCACACCATCAATTCCATTTGCATCGCTCTCGGCGGCCTTGGCCTTAAGCTGGTTGAGGGCTGAGGTGAACTTGCCTGCGTAGGCATCGCTTGATCCCTCGATGTGCACATCGCTGATGGCGGCGAGGGAAAGGGCGATCTTGGACTCATCGAATACTGGCGAAAGCTCACGAGGAGCCTCGATCTCCCCGGCGTTGTAAACCTTCCCCGGCTCAGTCTCAAGTGTCTCGTATGAGGCTATCCTGCCTATGACATTGTCCGAAGCGTCACAGGCCACTATCGTGTAGCCGCTGTTCAGGAGAAGATCAGGGCGGAGACCGATATAGTAAGTGCCGGCTCCGTTGACATATTTCCTGATGGAGACGGTGCTCTCGAAGTCAGGAGACGGGTTGTCCGAAAGTTCATAGTCGGCAAATGCGATGAAAGCATTCTTGTTGATGACCTCGCCGTTGTTGCCTGAAACTTTGACGTACTTGGTGTCAGGATTGGTGACTGTCACAGAGAGAAGAGAGAACATGTTCTGGAACTTCAGGGTCATGTCGTTCTTGTCGCAGCCGGCCACAGTCACAGACGGCACCGCGTCGCGGCACCTGTCCATATTGTCTGTTGACCAGTACTGTTTGAGTTTGAAACCCTTGACTCCGCAGTCCTTGAGCATGCCATAGAAATATTCAGCTTCCTTCAGAAGCTTTCCGGAGGAGACGAAAGTGGCGGTCTTGCCGTCCGAGGTCACTTCCGTGGCCTTCATTGTCTCCTTTGAGGTGAAGTTGCCCTTCACGCTGTAGACGACAATCTCGTCACCTTCGCTCCAGGTTGTCTTGAATCCGGCGGGAGCGTCAGGCAACTCTGCCTTGAATTTGATCTCTGTGACGCTTGGCTGTTCAGGCTCCTTGCCGGAGTTGCCGCCATTGTCCTCCTTAACATTACAAGAAAGGAATGTTGTCGCGGAGACCAGCGCCGCCAGAAAGAATATTGACATTTTTTTGATGTTCATTTTTTCGGATAGTTTAATTATTAGTTGGCGTCAGCCTCGATGTAACCCCAGACGGTAAGTTCCCAAAGATCAAGGTAGCCTTGCTTGTTTCTGGAGTTAGTGAACACAATCGCGATGTAACGTCCTGATTCCATTGTGCAGTTCCTGCTGCCAGGATTGTCTCCCCAGTATAACTGTGAGCTACAAATAGGTGCTCCAAAAACTGAGGCAAAATTCTTTTCATCAGGATTGAAAGGAGTGTTCCCTGTGAAAATCTGGAACCATTGAATATATCTCAGGCCCATTGAAGGGTTACGAGCCATAGAGAACGTCTTGTAAGTAGGCTCTTTTCCGGCTTCGCAATTGGTGTCGATGGACAGTATCTTAGGGAAATTATTGCCTGCGGTACTGTGCCAACGATGATTGGCATCAGAGATTCCATCAAAAATCTTGTCCGGAGTGTTGTCTCCCATAGTTCCGCCAGTGGTTGCGGTAACAGTCCAGCCCTTTGTATCAAGCGGATAGACTATCGGATAAGAGGATTTGGACCAGGCCATCCAGGCCGTGTCCCTGCCGTCGCTTGGGAGGAATCCTGAACTGAACTCGAAATACTTTCCGCGCATGGCGTTAGGAAGTTTGAAGTTGACCTCCCTCGGAGTCATCCTCGGACCGAATTCGACCCACTCTCCGTCAACATTCTTATATCGGAACTTTGTGGCGACCATCTCCGATGTTGACTCCGTAAGCTGGACAGTCGCTGTGGTACCGTCAACCCAGGCGTGCTTGAACTGCCTTTCCTCGTGAGTGGAAAGCCAGTTCATTCCGTAAGGGGTAGCTGACTTTTCCGCTGCGATGGACTTGTTTCCAAGTTTGTCGAAATTCACTATGTCAAACGTGTAACTTCTATCAGCAAGGTTTGTGATTGTTACGGACACAGTATCTGAATAATCCGAATAATTCAAATCAAGAGAGTCGGTGTAGTTGTCCCAATAGACCCTCGCACTTCTCAAGGAAGGATCCTTGGGAACTGGCCAAAACAAGGTGACCTTCTGAAAACCTGTTTCGGAAGTGATGTTTGCGGCCTTGGCTGGATAGATGTAGCCTCCATCCTTGATGAACTCCTTGTAGATGTCATCCTGGGATGTGCAGGAGACAACCGAGCCAAGAATGGCTGCTGCAGCAAATATGCTCGTTTTCAATGTTTTCATATTCATCATAGAGTAGTTTATTACCTGTATTCCTGAAGAATCTGACCGAAAGGAGTAAGCTCGCCCATCTGAATCTTGGAGGATTTTGTGTCGAATCCATAAGTTCCGAAAGAATCAATGAACACAACACGTAAATACCGGAGTTCGTCATAGGCGTGAGGATATTCCTCGTTATTGAACTCAAAGTCATTGCCGGCATTCCAGTAGGCATTGTCATCCTGTGTGATAACACCTGGTGAACCGTCTGGCTCATAACCGGATGGTTTGGCCTGCTCGAATCTTCCAAGAAGGAACCATGAGTTGTCAAATCCATGGGTGTTACCTTCTACTTTTTCACCAGTTGGGTTCATACTGCCCCAAAACTCAAAAATTCTTGGATGCGCGGCTGTGTAAGTCAGGTAACTCTGACCACGAGGCAATGTCTTGATGTGACTTAACTTGGTCTTGACCCCAAGGTCAATTGTAAACCAAGTCGGAAGATCAAGTTGCTTGCTGTCAAATATATAATTAGCTTTGCCATCATCATTCAACTTGTCCCAAAGATTCTCGATCTTGTACTTCGTCGCACTGGCTGTACAGTTGTCATCCTTGATCTTGGCATCACGGAACTTATCCTTGTCCAATTCGGACTCCTCAAGTGGTGTAAGAACTGCCTTCACTGTGTCTGACACATTCCCCCACCTGTCCCGAAGGTACGCACCGAAGATTGCTTCGACAGGATCGATGCCACGTCTCGGAAGTGTGATGGTCTCAGCGGCAGTGAATAATGTTGTGACTTGTTCCCACTTCATCTGACTGACAGGCTTATCGAAATCACTGAGATCAGTATCCCGGAGAAGGACTATTGTCAGGTTTTCTCTTGGCGTATTCCCGTCAATGCGGACTTTGATTCCTCCAAATGTTTGATAAAGAGTAGCCTTTGCCAGTGAAATGGCTGGCTCAAGGGGTGTTATCTCGACATTGACAGGGGTCGATTCCACCTCATTTACATTTATAGCTGCAATCTCAACTGTGTGCGGCTTTGTGTCCACGAAACCAACCACGGTGAGACTGTCAACATAACGGGAAATCTTAGTGTTCACCTCCTCTCCGTTACGGGTATATTTGGCGATCACACCTTTGATGTTATCATCATCCGGAATATTCACCTTGATGACAGCACCGCCGCTGATGCTTCTGACGCTTTCCACCGAAACTGGGCTGGGAGCCGGAATATTATCATTCTTCTGATCTACTCTGCCAAAGTCATTCGCTCCGTCATTGCAGGCAGTAATAAAGATGGCCGAGAATAGAAGAGTGAACGTCGTTTTAATTATGTTATTCATTCTTTATGACTTTTAAAGTGTTACCACCCAAGATTCTGTACGAGATTAGGGTTTCTTTCAATGTAGTATGTGTAGATAGGCCAGAAATAATCCTTGAGACCGAAATTTTGATCAGCGATGTAGGTTTTCTGGTAGTAGTCCTTGGCCGCTGGTGCTATAACGCGGAATCCATATATTCCTTTCTGGTACTCGGTTGAGGCTTCTTTCCACCTGCGAAGATCCCAGAACCTCTGGCTCTCGAACGCAAGTTCAATCAGGCGTTCGCGGTGAATGATCTCACGCATTCCAGCCTGAGACTTATACAGATCCGGACGTGTGCTGTAATTATCCCAAGACTCTTTTACTCCAGGAATACCGGCGCGATCACGAATAGCGTCAAGAGCGTTGAAAAGTTCATCGCTGTATGCGCCGTTTGGTCCTTCAACCTCGTTGATGGCTTCAGCATAAAGCAGATAGAGGTCAGACAAACGAATTATAGGCCACGGGAACCAATATGACGCAAGGCTCGCTGTTGATGATGTTCCAGACCAGGTAACCCTGTACGGAGCCAATTTCTTTGGGAAATATCCTGTCACAGGACCAGCTTCCTTATTGTTAGACTTTCCATTAGAGTTGCCTCCGCGAGCTTCGAGCGTGTGTACGTCATCCGGGGTCAAGTCATTGTAGTTGGACAACGCACCGAGCCATTTTCCGCCGTCGAATCCGAGGTCAGCATAGAATCTTGGCTCACGGTCGAAGTTCAACTGGATAGTCTCGTAACCTTGTTTGATATAGTACTTGTGTGCGGCATCTCCTGTCCTAAGTTTGAACTGATCAACACTGGCGAATTCCTTGTCATAATTGATAGGAAGACCATTTTTTGTGTAGAACTCTTCCGCAATCTTAAGCGGCACACCGATGAAATCCGTTCCTCCGATACCTCCAAGTTTTTTCCCGTCGCTTGGATCCATCTGCAGAATTGGCACACACCACTGCTGGAAAGAGGTGGTTGAGACCTGAGTATTGCCCCATATCAGCTCGCTGTTCCATCTTTCGCAGAAAGCGTTTCGGATTGTAAGGTCTGTGACAAGAGAGTCACACATTCTATAATCTTGTTCAACGTATGTCCTCTCGTATAGTTTCAAGTTGGCTTCCTCGCAGATGTCAAGGGCATCCTCACAAGCCTCAAGAGCGTCTTCCCAACGTTTAAGCTTGTCCACATCAGACTTGGCTGGGAAAAGCCTTTGTCCACGGCCGTCAATCAAAGACGCTTCCTCTTCATTGCCATTGAACAGCGGGCTGGCTGCATAAACCGCAACCTTGGCCTTCAGTGCCGCACAAATCGGCTTTGTGATGCGCCCCAACTCATCATCCGATGGGTTTACAATCGGCAAATATGGAAGAGCCTCGTCAAGAAGATCGAGCACAAAGTCAAAACAGTCATCAATGTTGTCACGATAGACGCGTACTTCCTCAACATTAGAATCAATCGGAAGGCTTTCACGGATGATTGGAACAGGTCCCCATTTGCGGATAAGATTGAAATGATAGTATGCTTTAAGGAAAGAGACTTCGGCCTTCCACTGTTGTTTCTCATCCTCGTTCATATCCGGAACCTTATCAATATTCTCCACCAGAATGTCGCAGCAACGGATTCCTTCGTACATACTTTTCCAGTCGCTGTTATAGCAGATGGCAGCACTTTGCAATCCTTTCGCGATAGGGAAAGAAGCATAGTTCTTGTTGTATAAGTACGTGGTGACGCGACTGTCCAGATCCCAAAGGTCGTCTCCGGTAAGCATTCCGCTGTCTTGTCCGGCCACTCCGTCATTTGTCATATATGAATAGCATGTGGCCAGATATCTGATGGCTGTCGATCTAAGGTTGAATGCAGTTTCGATCGACGCCAGTCCGTCATCCGGAACGACATCAAGGAATTTGTTGCAACCATTGACTCCGTACAACGAAGCCGCCGCCAACAATGATATTGTTATATTCTTAAAAAACTTTTTCATAATTCTCGTACATTATTTGGTGTCAAACGTAACATTCACACCAAAGTTGAATGTCCTCTGAATAGGGTAATTAAGACCGTTCCCGGCAAGTTCTGGATCCCAAAGTTTGAATTTGCTCCAGCACAGGAGGTTATTACCTTGGAAATAGAAACGCAAACTGTCGATATTTAGTTTGCGTGTAAGCTTCTGAGGGAGGGTGTAACCAAGTTCCAACTGCTTCAGACGAAGGAATGAGCCATCCCTCATCCACCATGTGCTCGTCGCGGTGTTGTTCAGGTTTTCGTAAGCGCTGTACCTTGGGTAAAGAGCATATATATCACGATTGTCCTCACTCCAGTGGCTGTCAGCGTAGGCCTTGAGCAACTGCGTGTTGTTCACGAACGGAGCTGTACCGTACCTGTTATATTTGGTGCTATAGGTACTGGTCGCATCGATCCAGAATGACTCACGTCCGAGGCCCTGGAAGAATACCGAAAGGTCGATGCCTTTATATCCGAGAGAAACACCGAATCCATAGATGATCTCAGGAGAAGTTGGGTAACCGATCGGAACCATATCAGCGGTCGTAATCTTGCCGTCACCATTGACATCGGTGTACTTGATGTCACCACCTCCATATGGAGATCCGAATGAAGTCTGGTCAGGGCTGTTGGCCGCCTCTTCGTCATCGATGAACAGACGCTCGGCGATGTAGCCCCAGGTCTGCTTGATGGAGTAGCCGGCATGCTGACGGTACTTCTCAGGATAGGTAGGCTCCTCATAGACATCATACTTTCCTGTCGACCAGGTGAAATTCGCTCTTGCCGATGTCCAGAAATCCTTGTTCCAAACCTTCTGGTACTCAGCCTGAAGATCGACACCATGAGCCCTGGCCTCACCGATGTTGGCGGATATTCCTGCCTGAAGTCCCATTGTCTCAGGAACGTCGGCGCGTGTCATGAATATGTCCTTGCGTCTCTCTGTGAAATACTCGGCGATAAGATCGAAGTTGTCGAACAGACCTAGTTCCACAGCGTAATTGGTCTTGTAGGATTTTTCCCAAGTGATAGCCTCGTTCGCATAGCGGGTAACATCAATGCCTTTGTAGTTGACCTGCCTGCGATCTCCGAAAAACGCCTGATTAGCGGAACTATTCATATTCATTTCAGAGAGGTAGTAGAAACGGTTGTTCTCATTACCGATCTTGTCGTTTCCGACGAGACCGTAGGATACCCTGAATTTAAGGTTGTCAACCGTTTTCTTCAACGACTTGAACCAAGGCTCGTTAGACATTACCCAAGCTGCACCGGCTGAAGGGAAGAATCCCCAACGGTGTGACTTGTGGAAACGTTCTGAACCGTTGTAACCGAAGTTGAATTCTGTGAAGTACCTCTTGTCCCATCCGTAGGTGAAACGTCCGGAAAGACCGGCGTTGCGGGATGGAAGGGAAAGCTGGAGGGAACCAGCGTTGGCCTTGCGTGACTCATAGGCGGTGAGTACCAAAAGGCCGGTCACCTCGCTACGGCCGAAGTCGCGGGCGTAGTTGAGTCGGGTCTCTGAATATAACGTGTTCTGCACAGTCTTGCTTCCTTCGTTGTAGGTCAGGTAGTCGGTACCATCATCGTTGATTCTACGCAAGTGGTATTCTCCAGTGTAGGAGTCATAGTTGTCCATTGTGTACCAATAAGGACTGAACTGACGGTTGACACTGAAGTCTGAGAGACGAGTCAGGTTGAACAACGTCATCGCACTGAGCCCCTTGGTAATGAAGTTAAGATCCTGATTGAGTTCCACGGCAGCGATCATCTGAGAACGCTGGTAGTCTCTATATCCTTTCACCATATTCGCATAGGGGTTAGTGTACCCCCCCTTGTCCCAGTTACCGAACATGATGTGCTTGATGCCGATGTGGTCATCATCCATAGGGTAATACGCAGGGAAGAGCACCGGGTCGGAGTGAACCACGTCCACATAGACCTTGTTACCTCCGTCAAGCGGTCCGCGGTAGTCGGTGAAGTTACCGGTAAGGCGGATGGCCAGTTTCGTGGTAGGGGTCACATTGATGTCGATGTTCGAACGCAGAGTGTAGGTTTTCTGGTCGATGTTGTTGTTGAAACTGTTTCTCTTATCGACGTTCAGGATACCGGTGTCCTCGGTGAAAGCACCAGATACGTAATAGGTCGCAACCTTGCCTCCACCGCGAACGGAAACGTTTGCGCGGTATGCCGTGGAATAATCCTTGAAGAGCATCTTGTACCAATCGTTGGCAGGATAGATGTACGGATTAGCTCCCGGTTTTCCGGTGTTTTCAATCTTGTCGTAAGAGTACATCAGGTCTCCGAGAGGGTCACGTGTCGTGATCGCCTCATTGTAGGACTTCATGTAAGTGATAGGATCGGCAAGCTCGACAACGTCTGTCGGCTGGGAGATGGATGTCTCGACACGGGCGAAGATCTTTGCTGGACCCTCCTGGCCGCGCTTCGTGGTCACGAAGATGACACCGTTGGCTCCACGGGCTCCGTAAAGGGCTGTCGCCGTGGCATCCTTCATGATCGAGAAACTCTCGATGTCGTCCGGCTGAAGACGGGCGAGGTCAGTGGATGTAAGTTCGATGTTGTCGATAAGGATGAGTGGGCTGGTGTTCGCACCGAAGGTGGTGATACCACGCACGAAGAAGTCGGCGTTGTCCTGGCCAGGCTCACCGGAACGCTGGTAGGCGATGACACCGGCGACATTACCGGCAAGTGCTGTGGTCAAGTTGCTGGAAGGCACTTTGAGAGTTCCGACATCAACTGTCGTGATGGCGGCCACAGTGCTCTCCTTCCTCTGTTTACCGAAGGCGACCACGGTCACCTCGTCAAGTTCGTTGGCTGCGTTCTTCAGCTTAACGATGAAGTTGGTCATGCTTCCGACCTCCAGAATCTGAGACTCTTTACCGAGACACTCAAATTTCAGTTTGTCAGTCGGCTTGACTCCGGACAGTTCGAAAGAACCGTCGAGGTCCGTCATCACTCCCTTTGTGGATCCGACGACCGACACTGTCGCTCCCGGCATGGTCTCGCCGGTTTCCTCCTCGTAGATCACACCCTTAATGGTCTTGGTTTGAGCCAAAACCGCCAAAGGCGCAAGCACAAGGATTAGAGACAAAACGATCTTTTTGAAAGACATAAATACTAAATTTGTTGTTTAATTAAAGTGTTATATTTCTTTTACTTTAGTTTCTATTCAGCCTACTTCGCAAACCGATTTAATAGACACGCAACAAGACCTCCCTTTGCAGGTTGGAAAAGACAAATTTAGAGACTTTTTCAGAAAAAACAATAGATTTATGTATATTTGACACATGAAAATCAATCTGTTTTGTGCAGGTCTATCCCTGCTTCTCTGCGTCGGATCTGCCGCGCAGCAGCCTTCAGCCAAGGCAAATTATGTCGATCCATTCATAGGAACCGACGGGATGGGACACACTTTCCCCGGGGCGTGCGTGCCTTTCGGTGGGGTTCAACTTAGCCCAGACACGGACACAATCCCTCACAACGTGAACGGGAAATACCAGCCACGTGTCTATGAATATTGCGCCGGCTACCGCTACTCTGATCCTACGATCGTCGGATTCAGCCACACGCACTTCAGCGGCACGGGGCACTCGGATCTGGGCGACATCCTGCTGATGCCGACCACCGGAGCCCTGAAACTGAATCCCGGCACAAGCGACAACCCAGACAGCGGCTACCGCAGCCGTTTCTCGCACGACACTGAGAAAGCCTCGGCGGGTTACTACGAGGTGACGCTGGCCGATTACGGTGTGAAGGCCCGTCTGACCGCTACCACCAGAGTCGGAGTCCATGAATATTCATTCCCCAAAGGGGTTGACGGTCAGGTGATTCTGGACCTAATCCACGGAATCTACAACTACGACGGCAAGGCCCTCTGGGCGGAAGTGCAGGTGCAGAACGACACCCTGCTGACCGGCTACCGCATCACCAACGGCTGGGCGCGCACCAACTACACCTACTTCGCCATCTCCTTTTCGCAGCCTATAACTGAATATGGTTATGCGGACCGCGGGAAGATCAACTATAAAGGAGGTTGGAGCAAATTCGACCAGTACCACAACTTCCCGGCGATGGCCGGACGCAAGTTGGTGGCTTGGTTCAAGTTCGCCACGTCCAAGAATCCAGAGCTGACCGTGAAGGTTGCCCTTTCGGCGACCGGGGCGGAGGGTGCGCTGAAGAACCTTGCGGCGGAGGCCTCAGGCAAGTCGTTCGATGACATCGCTTTGGAGGCTTCCTCGGCTTGGGAGAAGGAACTTTCCCAGATCGAGATCCAGGGGACCGAGGGTGAGAAGAGAATGTTCTACACTTCTCTCTACCACACGATGATCAATCCGTCAGTCTATATGGACGTGGACGGAAAGTACAGAGGTCTCGACCACGAGATCCATCAGGCGGACGGCTTCACGAACTATACGGTGTTCTCACTTTGGGACACCTACCGCGCCGAGCATCCGTTCCTGGCGTTGTTCAAACCGGAGCGCGACAGGGACATGGTGGAGTCGATGCTGGCTCACTACGACCAGAATGTGCTTCACTTCCTGCCTGTCTGGAGCCATTGCGCCAACGAGAACTGGTGCATGAGCGGCTACCACGCTGTGCCTGTGCTGGCCGACGCTATCACCAAAGGCCTGGACATTGACCGAGACAGAGCTCTCGAAGCGATGGTGACCACTTCGAAGGCAAATTGGTACGCAGGGCTTGGTGACTATATGAAACTCGGCTACGTGCCTTACGACAAGATCTCCACCGCGGCCAGCAACACGCTGGAATATTCTTTCGATGACTGGACCATCTGGCACACCGCCAAACTCGCTGGCAACGAGAAGGTCGCTGATGAATATCTCGCACGCGCGCAATTTTACAGAAACGTGTTCGACACTGAGCTCGGATTCGCGCGCCCGAAATATTCAGACGGCACTTTCAAGAAGGATTTCGACATCATGCAGACTATGGGAGAAGGCTTCATCGAGGGCAACTCGCTGAACTTCTCGTTCCACGCTCCGCAGGACGTGTACGGCGTGATGGAGCTGATGGGTGGTGAGAAGAAGTTCATTTCCGCCCTGGACGAGCTCTTCTACCATGATCTTCCTGAATATGCCTACGCCACTAACGAGGACATCACGAAGGACTGCCTGATCGGTGGCTATGTGCACGGCAACGAGCCGAGCCATCATATTCCTTATCTCTATGCTTGGACAAACCAGCCTTGGAAGACACAGTACTGGATGAGGGAGATCATCAATCGGATGTACCGCCCTGATATTCACGGATTGGGAGGAAATGACGACTGCGGCCAGATGTCCGCATGGTACATATTCAGTGTGCTTGGATTCTACCCTGTCTGCCCTGGAAGCGACCAGTACGTGTTCGGTGCTCCGTACCTTCCTTACGCTAAAATCGCGCTTCCGAACGGAAAAACACTTGAGGTGAAGGCCACCGGTGTGAGTGATGTTAACCGTTATGTGAAGAAGGTCCTTCGCAACGGAGTCGACTGCAAGAAGCTTTACATTACCCACGATGATCTCCTTCAGGGTGGTACAATCGAGTTCGTGATGACCTCCAAACCGAACAAGGCGCGCGGCCAGAAACCAGAAGACAAGCCGTACTCCCTCTCGAAGAAAAGTCGTAAATAAACAACTGACTACCAAAACGTTAAGCTGTTGCCTTTAGTCAATGCAAACCAAAGGCAACAGCTTAACGTTTTAATAATGTGCACGTTGCAACGAACGGTGAGATACGAAAAAAGACCGATGAATTTCACCGGTCTATTTCGTGCGGTAGGTGAGAGTCGAACTCACACGGGCTTGCGCCCACTACCCCCTCAAAGTAGCGTGTATACCATTTCACCACTACCGCAAGTATGTCTCCCTTTGTTTTGGGATTGCAAAGATAAAGAATATTCCTGAAATACCAAAAAATTTCGAGAATAAATTAATATTTCGTAACTTTGCCCGTCTCCACGAGTTGGAGGCTAAAGGTTAAACATCATTAATTATTTAAAAACAGATTCACAATGGCTGTTAAAATCAGACTTCAGCGCCACGGTAAGAAGAATTTCGCATTCTTCCACATTGTTGTGGCTGATTCCCGCGCACCACGCGACGGACGTTTCATCGAGCAACTCGGCTCTTACAACCCTAACACCAACCCTGCTACCATCATCCTCGATGGCGAGAAGGCTCTCAAATGGCTCAATGTCGGTGCCCAGCCTACACTTGTAGCCCGCAGAATCCTTTCTTACGAAGGAGTTCTCCTGAGAAAGCACCTTGAAGGCGGAGTTGCTAAGGGAGCTCTCACCCAGGAGCAGGCAGACCAGAAATGGAACGCTTGGAAAGCTGAGAGAGATGCTAAGATCGCTGCCAAGAAGGCTGGTCTTGTAAAAGATGCTGCTGACAAGGCTAAGGTCGCTCTTGAGGCCGAGAAGAAGGTAAACGCAGAAAGGGCTGAAGCTCTCGCCAAGAAGGCAGAAGAGCTCGCTGAGGCTCAGCGCAAAGCTGCTGAAGAGGCAGCTGCTGCAAAGGCTGCTGAGGAAGCTGCCGCAGCAGAGGCTTCACCAGAGGCTCCAGCAGAGGCCTAATCTAAGAAGCGCTTCTAATGTCTAGGGCAAAATCAGAACTTCTGCGGATTGCCCGGGTACTGAAGTCCAACGGTACCGAAGGCGAAATCCTTATGGGTTTCCGCGAAACCAATCCAGAGGACTTGAATCTCAAGGAACCGGTGTTCATCAATTTCGATGGACTTCCGGTTCCATTTTTTATTGAATCTTTCTCAAAAAAAGGCACAAACCGTGCTCTTGTACGTCTGACGGGAGTAAAAAATCTTGAAGACGCAGAGGAAATAGTAGGCAAAGACATCCAAGCAAAAGCTGAAGCAATTCTTCAAGAAGAAGATGAAGATGACTTGACAGTTGATGACCTCATCGGCTGGACTCTATTAGACTCAGACAATGAAACCGTTGGTGAGATCACTGACTATGAGGACATCCCAGGGAACACATGTCTCTATGTAGAAACGAAAAACGGACAAGTGATGATCCCTTTGCACGAAGATCTCATCCTGTCCGTTGATGAAGAGTCCAAGGCCATCACGATTGACATTCCTGAAGGCCTGATTTAAAATATTCCTAAGCTATCCCTCCCACTTTACTTTCGTAGTCAGCCTTCACGTCCTCGTAGAAGGAAGCTTCTGCCGTTTGAGCATAAGGTAAGAACCAAATCAAGCCTATTCCCAATGTCAGGAAGCATAGGAAGAGCCATCCTATGAAACTAAGATACAAGTAAAACAAATCGAACTTTCGTCCGTACATCATCTTTCTACTCAGATTAATCGCCTGATTGGCCGAAAGTTCTGGATAGTCAACCAGAATGTAGCTCGTCATCGCGTAGGAAAGGCCTTTGATGATTCCTGGCACTATTAGGAGGAGCGCCCAGAGACTTGCAAAAATTTTAGTCAAAAGGACACCCCAGAGATTATGCCAATAACTCTTGAAAGTGATATTGAACATATTCCTCACTACCCTGTCGTCACCTTCAGTAAGCAGCCTCTTCAGACTGTTTACAAGGCCTATCGTAAGAGGGAGCAACAAGAAAATCAAGCCCAAAGTGTACCACAATGACCACTTTGACACACTGGCGGAAAGAGCCAGATTAGTCGGATCATCAAGAAGTTGCATGTACTTGAACTCATAAGGGGCCATAAACACCATAGCGATTCCGATGTAGGCTAACACAGCTAGAATTGCCTGTGGCCACTTACCTTTCAATGCGGTAAGTGCCTCATTCTTATAGACCTGATTTTCCTTCATGATTTCAAAAATATCTAAACATAGGAGAGGGGACGTTTCTCCTCTCTATAAATCATTTACTAATACTCTACCGCAATATTGGCAATCAAAAAGTCAAGACAGAAGTACGGAGGAAGGCTTGTGGTGTTTATCGAGAATTTAATCGCATCAACATCCATGGTATTAGCTGTCTTCATCTCCCATGCAGTCCAATCCTTGACAACCTTATGCTCTGAACCAGTGTAATCTACGAGTGGGAACTCTTCTGTGCAGACAGGAATGCCATTCTTGAAAAAAGTAGCAGTCACACTAAGAAACTCACCATCATTGATCTTTCCTTCCTCAGCGAGCTTTTCAATGTACTTGGTGTTGTTGATGTAGAATCCGAGAACGTTGCACCTGGATTTGGTAAAATTCTCAGCGTACTTAAAGATTATGTCATACTCAGATGACGGAGAAGGAGTATAGACCGCATAAGCCTTGCTGATGAATGTGTTCTTTTGATCGGTGAAACCGGCATTCTTCCCAGCGGAAGTAAACAACAAAAGCTCGTCAGTGTCATCCATGCTACCTTTCTTCAGAGAGACCTTCCAACCGCCAATAAAGTTGGTGTTCAAATCATCACATTCCGTACACAAAGCAGAGTAGTCATCCAGCCCGACATATTTATTGAAATAAAGGCTGTCGATTACAGGGAACGTACTTGGGTTCTCTGCGACATAGTTGAAATTACCCGACAGGGTATAACTAAGGGATGAAGGTTTGTCTTCACAAGAAACGGCAGCAATGATGAAAGCTGCGAAAAACAAAGATTTGATTGAGTTTTTCATAAATATTTACAAATTTTGCCAAATTTACAACATATTTTCAATAGATACAACAAAGCTATTTTACAGGCTTGACCGCTTCATCCATCTTTAAATGCGGATTGCGATGGGAGTACACACAAAGAGAAGTCGCAAGGAAAAGAGCGACAACGCAGACAGCCACAAACATTATCTCTACCCAAAAAGCCCCTGCCTCACTGACACCATTGTCAAGATTTGTGTCCGCCAAGATTCTGCCAGCCAGCATCTTAAATGACATTAGGCCAAGATTCTGCACCCAATAAATCAATGAATATGCTGTACCCAGAACCTTATCCGGAACAATCTTAGGCACCGATGGCCACATGGCAGCAGGGACCAGAGAGTAACCGAATCCTAGAAAAACCATGCTGAGATACCCATAAAAAGGAATCCCCGATGGAGCAAAAGCAAGCATCAGATGAGCTATAAGAGCAAGGATCGCTCCGGTCAGCATCCAACGCGTGCCACGCCCTATCTTATCCACCAATATTCCGAAAATAGGAGCGAACACAACTGTAGCGAACGGCAACATGGAGACCATCCAACTCGCAGCCTCGACAGGAACATCAAATCGAGGAATCAGAATAGCGGAAGCGAATTTCTTAAACGAAACGACACTGCTGTAGAAAAACACGCAAAGCAGTGCAATAACGATGAATTGCCTGTTTTTCAACAATTTGACGACATCAGAGAATCTGAACTTATCTTCATCCGCTGTCTCTACCTTATCCTTTAATCCCGCCTGACGGTCAAATCTGGCATCCATTGCCACGAATATTCCCCAAAGGAGCATTCCGACCAGCATCAACACAAGTCCCAGAAATGCAGGAGAGGCAGTCTCTGCCAATGAATATGTTTCCCCCACTGCCTTTTCAGCGACAAGCTTTGGAGAAATGACAAGAGCGAATGCTGTTCCGAGCCTAGCTATCGCCAACTGCAATCCCATGGCAAACGCCATATTCCCGCCCTTAAACCACTTGGCGATGGATCTAGTGACAGCAACGCCTGCGATTTCGCTTCCGAGACCGAAGAGCATGCACCCCACATAAGCGATTGTGAGTGAAGACTTAGGAGGAAGGCCAGAGGTCAGAGCGCATGTCACCAAAGCAGCCCCACCAGCCATCATGGTGACAAAGATTGAGCCCGTCACCCTGACGCCCCATTTGTCCAAAAGCATTCCGCAGACCACCAAGCCGCCAAACACGCAAAGGACAGAGTATCCACTAGTGTAAAGACCGTAGTCAGCGGAGTTCCACCCAAGCTGAAGCATTGATGGGTTCTCAAACAAATGGGACAATGTTGAGAACATGTCATCGAAGTAGTACGATGCGAACATCGGTACCACTAGACAAGCCAATGCCATCCAGCATGAATATTTCCTTAAAAAATTAGCCACAATCGTTTAGTTTAGTGATCGTTAAGTTCGTTCGCCAAGGGGAGAAACATCCAAAAACTATTTTTGAATATTCGGAAGTTCTAGACCAAGGTGACGCTTGCCGTCAAGAACCTTGAGGTAAAGAGCAATTAGAAGGGCTGCGACACCAAATCCAGCAAAAATGACAAGCGGAATTGTGTAGTTGTAAGGGATGAACTCGGCTCCGGCTGCCTTGGCAGCAATGACAGCAGGATTGTCTGCATTGACGCTGGTTAGCACGCTACCAATAAGTTTCGGAACGAAGCAGAGACCTATGTTCTGGACCCAGAAAATCAGGCAATATGCAGAACCAAGAATCTTCTCATCAATAATCTTAGGAACGGAAGGCCACAGAGCCGCAGGAACAAGCGAGAAACTGATGCCCAGCACCACAATCGTTGCGAGAGCTATGAACTTACTATGTGTAGCTGGCAGCACAAAGGCAAAGACAAGATGGCAGACAATCAGAAGCAAGGCTCCCCAAATCAGCATGGTTGCTCCTTTACCCTTCGTGTCGAGGAATCTTCCAAGGAACGGAGTGATCAAGGCGGCTCCAATAGGGAACCACCTGAATATGTCAGACGCAGTTCGGGCTGAAATGCCGTCCAAGTTGCATTGGAGCATATTCGCTCCATACCTTTGGAATGGGAATATTGCTGAATAATAAAGAACGCACAGAAGGGCGACAACCCAGAAACTCCGCGAAGAGAAGATCTTTCCGAGGTCACTGAGCTTAAACTCTTCATCTGACGAAGGCTCTTCGGATTTGACTCCAGCTTCAACCAATTGGCCATCGAACTTCTTGTCCATGACACAGAACACTATGAAGTTGATCAGACCGATTAGAAGCAGAACCGTGCAAAATCCGACAGGCCCTTGAACGCCACCAAGTTTAGAAGCGAGGATTGGGCTAATTGAGAACACCGAGAACACACCCACGCGGGCAATAGCCATCTCAATACCCATGGCCATAGCCATATCCTTGCCCTTGAACCATTTGGCAATAGCCTTAGAAACAGTCGTTCCGGCCATCTCGCAACCACATCCGAAGATCATGAATCCTAAGGCTGCCATCTTAGCACTACCAGGCATGGCCACCCACCATGTCTCCAGCCACTGGCAGAAAGAAGTAGTCTGGAACCAATCAGTGATACCTATATATTTAATGGAAGCACCGATAAACATCATTGAAGCAGACAAGACTCCGGTGAAACGAACACCCATCTTGTCCAAGATGATACCAGCTAGGATCAAGAACCCACAGACATTTAGAATGTACTCGGCACTTGCATAAGTTCCAAACACATCCGGACTCCAACCTCTCTGCTGCTCGATAAGAGCTTGTAGCGGTGACATGACATCCACGAACATGTAGCCGAAAAACATCATCAGCGCGATAAGAATGAGTGCGGTCCACCTAGCGGCCGGTGAGTCATTCATCAATTTTTGAATTTTCTCAGACATTTGACTATCTATTAAATATTATTTCAAGCGTATGTAAAAATATTCAATCAAATTGCGAAGATAAGAAAAATGTCGGAATAAAGTCGTACCTTCGCCATTATGATTCTAGACAAGATCAATTCTCCTGATGATGTCAGGGGACTTACAATAGAAGAGTTGAAAACTCTTTGCGAGGAAACACGGCACTACATCGTTCAGTGCTGCTCCGAGAACCCAGGGCACTTAGCCTCAAGTCTCGGAGCTGTCGAACTTATTGTAGGTCTGCACTATGTGTTCGACACGCCAAAGGACAAATTGGTGTTTGATGTAGGCCACCAATCCTATGCCCACAAGATTCTCACGGGCCGAAAAGAAGCGTTTAGAAAGAATAGAATGGAGGATGGGATCAGTGGATTCCCAAACAGAGACGAAAGTCCCTACGATGCTTTCGGAGCCGGACACGCATCTACTTCAATCTCAGCCGCTCTCGGTATGGCAGAAGCCGCGAGGATTTCCGGCTCTGGAGAAAAGGTAGTGGCCGTCATTGGTGACGGGGCGATGACCGGAGGCCTAGCACTTGAAGGACTGAATAACGCGGGAGACAGCGGCTCGGACCTGCTTGTCGTGCTGAACGACAATGACATGGCCATTGACAACAACAGAGGAGCCTTGCATTCCTACCTCTTGAAGATGACCACAGATCCAGCCTATAATCGGATCAAGACTCACATTTGGGAGAAATTAGGAGCAGGTAAATTCAGAAACAAGATCCAACGTCTAGTACGTAAAACGAAGTCCGGACTAGTCACCCCTTCAGGAGGAGATCTGTTCGAAGCATTCGGATTCAGGTACTTCGGACCTATTGACGGGAACAGCATTGAAGAAGTAGTGCGGACTCTACAACGGCTCAAAAACATAAAGGGGCCCAAGATTCTCCATGCTTGTACCGTAAAAGGGAAAGGATACGCACCTGCGGAATCAGATCCTACAACTTGGCACGCACCAGGCAAATTCAATCCTAAGACAGGCGAAAGACCGGCAAAGGACTATCCTGCCTCACGCTACCAAGATGTGTTCGGACAGGTTCTGTGCGAACTTGCAGAAAAAGACAAAAATGTTGTCGGCATCACTCCTGCCATGGCCACCGGAAGCGGAATGAACGATTTCGCGAAAAGATTCCCTGAACGGTTTTTCGATGTTGGAATCGCAGAAGAGCATGCTGCCACATTCGCAGCTGGCCTTGCAGCTAGTGGGATGAAGCCCTATTGTGTCATCTACTCCTCCTTTGCTCAAAGAGCCTACGATGAAATCATCCACGACATCGCACTCCAACACCTGAACGTTGTTCTTTGCCTAGACAGGGCAGGCCTTGTTGGTGAGGATGGTGCGACACATCAAGGAGCATTCGATCTATCGTCCATGCGTTGCATCCCTAACACCATCATCGCTGCACCTAAAGACGAAATCGAGCTTAAAAGGCTAATGTACACAGGACTTGAAATCGAGAATGGCCCCCTTATAATTAGGTACCCTAGAGGGATTGGAGAAGGATGCAACTGGAAAGAGGCCAGACCTACACCTCTTAAAATAGGAGAAGGAGAGAAGCTCACTGACGGAGAAGAAGTCGCTGTACTTGCACTAGGGCCTGTAGCAAATAGGGCAAAAGAAGCCGCAGACAGGCTGAGCAAGGAAATCGGGAGGCAGCCAACAATATTCAATGTCAGATTTCTCAAGCCTTTTGACCACCGCATCCTTGAAGAACTGCCGCAATACCGTCATATAATAACATTGGAAGAAGGAAGCCTGATGGGAGGCCTATTCAGCGAAATTAGTGAATATGTTGCCTCTAATCACCTGAACATCACGGTCAAAGGATTCGGAATACCTGACAGATTCATTTCGCAAGCTTCCGCTACCAGACAAAGGGAGATTTGTGGGCTTGACACCCAGAGCATATATTCAGAGATAATCAATTATTTCAAAAAATCTTGAAAAAGTTTTGGAGAATACAAATAAATACCTATCTTTGCAATCCCTTTGTGAAAGGGGCACTCATTGAAATATCGCCGATATAGCTCAGTTGGCCAGAGCACGTGATTTGTAATCTCGGGGTCGTGGGTTCGAATCCCTCTATCGGCTCAAAACGGCCTAAGGCTGTATTAGAAATATTGGGAGGATCGCATAGCGGCAATTGCGGCGGACTGTAAATCCGCTCCTTCGGGTTCGGTGGTTCGAGTCCACCTCCTCCCACAACATTCGCGGAAGTAGCTCAGTTGGTAGAGCATCAGCCTTCCAAGCTGAGGGTCGCGAGTTCGAACCTCGTCTTCCGCTCTATAAAGCCGGTGTAGCTCAGGGGTAGAGCGCATCCTTGGTAAGGATGAGGTCATGAGTTCAAATCCCATCACCGGCTCAAACTGCATTATTTAGTTTACTCATTTAAATCATAATATTATGGCAAAAGAAACTTTCCAAAGAACGAAGCCGCACGTTAACATCGGTACAATTGGCCATGTTGACCACGGTAAGACGACTTTGACTGCCGCTATCACCAAGGTTCTCGCTGAGAGAGTCTCTGGTAATGCTGACAAGGTTAAGTCTTTCGATCAGATTGACAATGCTCCAGAAGAGAAGGAGCGTGGTATCACCATCAACTCCGCTCACGTAGAGTACGAGACAGAGAAGCGCCACTATGCTCACGTAGACTGCCCAGGCCACGCTGACTACGTAAAGAACATGGTAACTGGTGCCGCTCAGATGGACGGTGCTATCCTCGTTGTAGCCGCAACTGACGGTCCTATGCCTCAGACCCGCGAGCACATCCTTCTCGCCCGTCAGGTGAACGTACCTAAGATCCTCGTCTTCATGAACAAGGTTGACCTTGTTGACGACGCTGAGATGCTTGACCTCGTTGAGATGGAAATCCGTGACCTCCTCGGATTCTACAAGTTCGATGAGAACTGCCCTATCATCCGTGGTTCCGCTCTTGGTGCCCTCAACGGAGAGAAGGTTTGGGAAGACAAGGTTATGGACCTCATGAACGCTGTTGA
>ERZ808267.151-NODE-151-length-28737-cov-3.826267_pt1 | contig 28737 bp, 29 predicted proteins | sample MGYA00521241_ERZ808267 | MGnify/ENA primary metagenome ERZ808267 (study PRJEB31516, sample SAMN03275592) | gut metagenome | biome: mammalia-associated habitat; material: feces | host: Papio cynocephalus | place: Kenya | collected 2012-07-19 ...
TATTCTCAACCGCGTAGCGGACAATCAGTCCGGAGTATGTGTGCACTGTCACATTTTTAAACGGTTTTACAAGTTCCGCAAGCATGGAAAGCCGCTCTTCCGCAGTAAAAAGGCATTTCTTTGCATTGTTTACAGCAATCACCACATCGATTTCATCAAAAATCTTGCAGGCACGTTGAATTATATTGATATGTCCGTTTGTCGGCGGATCGAATGATCCTGGAAAAATAGCTTTAGTCATATAAAAAGAAATTACTTTGTTTGACGAAAAGATACAAGCATTGTAAGATACAAAATATGTTAAGTAAAACAATTTTTTCCATTATTTCAATATTTTTACTATTTATCGTATGCGGATGCAACACGACAAAATCAGAAGTCCAGCAACCGGACAAAAATGTTCCGGTAGAAAATATCTCAAAGATTGATGATGAATTCGGCCGTTCAACACAGGGAGTAAAAATCACGCGCGCGGAATTCAATGCGGACAAGAACGAGATTCTTCAGACCATAAGAGAGCTTTCTGTGATAATGACGGATTACGATTTTAACGCATGGATGAAATATATCGATCCCGAGTCGCTAAGATACTGGTCAAACCCAAGAAATCTTCTGAATGCGTCAAAGAGGCTTCCCTCAAAAACGCGGCTCTCCAACCTGAATGATTATTTCCGCTACGTTTTTGTTCCTTCGCGTAAAGGTCGTTCCGTTGAGGAGATCCGATATATCTCAAGGGATTCTGTAAAAGCGGTTCAGCCAATGCAGGACAGGGATGTAGTTTATTATAATTTTGTAAGAAGAAACGGAAAGTGGATGGTGAATATTCCGGAGCTTCAGAACTGAAATCAAAAAACTTGAAAACAGATTTGTTGATTTAATTAAATACTTAATTTATAATTTATTGTACACATAATGTGTTTTCCAGGAGGAAATTTTAATGAAAATGACAAAAAAACTTGTTCTTGCGGCAGGATGTGTTTTTATGACATCATTGACTTTTGCACAGGAACAGCAAGTTCAGAAAGCGTCTTCCACATCTTCAAAGTCAGAAACTTCAGTAGAAGAAGAATATATGAGCGATGTTGACGGTGTTGTTATTCTTAGCCTTGCGCAGTCAGACGAATATGACAACAAGCTTGTTGCGATGCAGTTTTTGGAAGAAGCTGTTGACAACGGAAATTCTTCACCGGATGTAATGAAGGCCTTGAACCAGCTTGCGGGTGAAGGAATAACATCCCAGGCAAGGACAAACGGACGGCTTATGAACAATTTCCCGGACATCCGAAGACGTGCATGCCTTGCGCTTGGAAAAATCAAGACAGAGGAATCAAAGAATTATCTTGTGAAAGTTGCGCTTGCAGAAAATGAGCCGATGGTAATTTCCGCTGCCGTAAATTCTCTTGGAGAAATCGGAATCAACTCAAACGACGAGGTTGTGGATGCAATTTCATTCGCAAACAGAAGAAACCAGATTTTGAATCCAACTTCTTCCCTTGCCTTTGAGGTCATTGACGCTTATGCAAAACTTGCTGACAGCACAGAGAACAAAAAGATTATTATTGATTCGCTTTCAAAAATTGCCGCAGATTATCATTATGCTTCTCCAATCAGATCAAAGGCACTGAAGCTTCTGAAATCTATCAGCGGTTCAGACTCTTCTTCAAAATCAGACGCAGACGCAAAATAAGACAGATAAATTTATTGTTGCCGCAGGTATTTGCGGTGGCAATAAATTCTTATTCCAAAAACAAACAGAGAAAACCAGATGGAACCTATAATCCTTGCCTCATCTTCGCCAAGAAGACAGGAAATTTTAAAGATGCTGGATATACCTTTTCAGGTAATACTTCCGAATATTGATGAAACGCTTACAAGCAGCGTTGACATTGAGGATGTTCCCGAACTTCTTGCGCGCGAGAAAGTTTCCGCAGTTATTCATTCTCTTCCCTCTCAACAGGAAATCCAGTGGGTTCTTGGTGCGGACACAGTAATCATAAAAGACAAGAAAATTTATGGAAAACCGCAGAATGCAGACGAGGCGGCTGAGTTCCTTAAAGAATTCCAGGGAAAAACTCACACTGTTGTCACAGCAATAGTTCTTTATAACGGAAAGCAGAAGTCGACAACATCAAGGGTTGCCAAGACAAATGTCACTTTTGCACCGATGTCGGATGAGGAAATCCAGTGGTATCTTGAAAGCGGTGAATGGCATGGAGTCGCAGGCGGATACAGGATACAAAGCCTTGCTTCCATTTTTATAGAAAAGATTGAAGGTTCACAAAGTTGCGTAACAGGCTTGCCAATCCACGAGCTTTATGATATTTTAAAAGAGCAGAATTATTCTATTTTGAATTAAGTTGCTTGATATATTTTATATCAAATCTTCCGGGCTTTTAGCCACGAGAAAAAGAGTACGGGGCAAGAAAATCTTGCCAGTGAAGGAGAACATCATGGCAGTTGTAACCATGAAAAACCTGCTTGAATCTGGAGTACATTTCGGACATCAGGTAAAGCGTTGGGATCCACGCATGAAGAAGTATATCTTCGCAGAAAGAAACGGAATCCATATCATCGATTTGCAGAAAACAATTGCTGCAATCAAAGACAGCTACGAAGCAGTTAGAAAAACTGTAGCTTCAGGAAAAACAGTGCTTTTTGTAGGCACAAAGAAACAGGCTCAGCAGGCTATCCAGAAAGAAGCTGAACGCTGTGGAATGTTCTATGTAAACAACCGTTGGCTTGGCGGTATGCTCACAAACTTCTCTACAATCAAAAAATCACTTTTGCGCCTCAAGAAAATCGAAAAGATGGAAGTTGATGGCACAATTGAAAAACTTACAAAGAAAGAAGTTTCTGCTCTTCTTAAGGAAAAGGCAAAACTTGAAAAGAACCTTGGTGGTATCAAGGAAATGAAAGAACTTCCAGGAATCATCTTTGTAATTGATACACACAAGGAACAGATTGCTGTTGCAGAAGCTCGCAGAATGGGAATTCCTATCATTGCGGTTGTTGACACAAACTGTAACCCAGAGGGAATCACATATCCTATTCCAGGAAACGATGATGCTATCCGCGCAATCTCATTGTTCACTTCAATTATTGCAAACGCTGTAATTGAATCAGACAATGAAAACGGTCTTAAGATTCTTGAAAATCTTGACAGCGATGAAGAAGTTATGACAGACGCTGCAAACAAGAAAGAAGACGAAGAAATCTCTGATTATACAAACTATCAGCCAACAGAAGCTAAGGAAGAAGCTCCTGCTGAAGAAGAAAATCAGCTTGTAGATGAAGATAAGATTTACGACGAGAACAAATAAGGATCAAAAATGAATTATACAGCTAATGACGTAAAGGCTCTCCGCGACGCTACTGGCGCAGGATTGCTAGATTGTAAGAAAGCTCTTAATGAAACAAACGGCGATGTTGCTGAGGCAGAAAAACTTTTGAAAGAAAAAGGTTTGGCTGCAATGGCAAAAAGAACAGACCGCACTGCTGCGGAAGGTCGCATTGTTGTAAAGCAGGATGGAAACAAAATCGCCATTGCAGAGACTCTCTGCGAAACAGACTTTGTTTCTAACAACGCAGACTTTATCAATGTTGCTGAAAAAGCTGCTGAAGTAACTCTTGCTAAAAAGACTTCTGGAGTTCTTCCAGAACACAAGGAACTTATTGATTCAATTCTTGTTAAGTTCCGCGAAAATATGTCTGTAAAACGCGCTGAATATGTTGAGGTTCCGGCTGGTTGCGTTGCCTCTACTTATGTTCACCACGACCATAAAATCGGTGCTGTTGTTGTTGTGAAAGGCTCTGAGGCTGAATCTGTAAAGGAATTTGCTCATGTTTGCTGTCTTCATTTGGCATCAAACAAGCCTGACTACATCAACCAGTCTGATGTTCCGCAGTCATACATTGATGAACAGACTGAAATTTTCAAGGCTCAGATGGCAGAGGATCCTGCTATGGCCAAGAAACCTGAAAATGTAAGAGAAGGTATCCTTAAGGGCAAGGTTAACAAGCTTTTGGCTTCTAACTGCTTTATGGATCAGCCTTATCTTGACAATGAAAAAATTACTGTAAAACAGGCTCTTGCAGAAGCTGGAAAAGCAGCTGGCGCTACCCTGTCTTTTGAAAAAATTATTCTTTTCGTTCTTGGTAAATAGCTAATGTAATGAAAAGCGGCCGGTTTTGCGCTGGCCGCTTTTTTGTTTTATAATATAAGAAAGACTGCAGGAGATTTTATATGTCAGAAGAAAAAATGGAAAAGACCGTTGCTTCGTTGAAGGAAAGATTCAACGGAATCCGCACAGGACGTGCATCCGCTGCTATTTTTGATAAAGTCCGCGTAGATTATTATGGAACAAAATCTCCGCTTAATCAGGTAGCTACAGTTTCTATTCCAGAAGCGCGCTCTGTTATTATTCAGCCGTTCGACAAGTCTTTGATTGTTGAGATTGAAAAGGCTATTCTTACAGCTGATTTGGGACTGAACCCTTCAAATGATGGAAAAGTAATCAGAATTTCTATTCCACCGTTGACTGCTGAACGACGCAAGGAACTTGTAAAACAGGCAAAAACTTATGCTGAGGAAGCAAGAACTTCAATCCGCAATATCCGCCGAGATGGAAATGATGATTTGAAGAAAAAGCAGAAGGCTTCTGAGATTACAGAAGATGAGCTTAAAAAAGAAGAAGATGCTCTTCAGAAACTTACAGATAAATACATCGGTGAAATCAATAAGATTTACGAAACAAAAGAAAAGGAAATCTTGGAATAATGATTGATAAGGCAGCAGTTCCTGTTCATATTGGAATAATAATGGACGGCAATGGCCGTTGGGCAAAACAGCGCAATCTTCCTCGCACAAGTGGGCACAAAGAAGGTCTTACGGTGGCAAAGAATATTGTGCGTGCTGCTGCTGAAATCGGTGTAAAATATGTGACGCTCTACACTTTTTCTACTGAAAACTGGAAAAGAGCCCAGGAAGAAGTTGGATTTCTGATGAATCTGATCCGCGGACATCTTAGGGCTGAATTCCAGTTTTACAAGGAAAATAAAATACGAGTAAAACATCTTGGAGATCTTGCTGGACTTCCAAAAGATATCCAGCAGGAAATCATCAACGTGCAAAAAGAGACAGCTGATTTTTCAGGACTTACAGTTGTACTTGCTATAAATTATGGTGGCCGCGATGAGATTGTCCGCGGAATAAAAAAGATTGTCTTGGAAAATCCTGATGTGTCGCAGATTACAGAAGAATTTGTGACAAAATCATTTGATATTGAAAATTTACCGGATGTAGATCTGCTTATAAGAACAGGTGGCGAATTAAGGCTTAGCAATTTTCTTTTGTGGCATGCCGCTTATGCAGAATTTGTTTTTACAAAAACGCTATGGCCGGATTATAATAGAGAAGAGTTTTATGCTGATATAGAGGAATTCCAAAAACGGGCAAGACGTTTTGGCGGTGTAATCTCTAATTAAAAGAATGGGTGGAATATGACAAAGCTTGTACAAAGATTGCTTACATTTTTTATAGGAATACCGATTGTTCTTGGAATCGTTTTTATTGATTATTGGAATCATCTTCCTATCAATGCTCTTGCTTGTATTGTTTCTGCATTTGCGGCGGACGAGCTTTACAGAATATTTCAGAAAAAAACACCTTTGCTGAACAGAAAACTTTTGATTATCCTTTCGTGCATAATGCCTCTGATTGAATATCTTACAATTCTGGTAAGCAATGTTTTTTCAGGTGTCGAGTATTCAACATGGGCTTTTCTGATTGCGGCAATGATTCTTATGGGAACTGAAGCCTTTGGGCATAAATCTTTTGAAGCTTCAAACAGCCGGCTTTCAGCTTCTGTTTTCATTGTTTTTTATTGCGGTTTCCTTTTGACATTTATAACGCGGATTACATTGTTCAAGGAATCAACGGTTTTTCTAGGACTTTTCCTATTCACGGTGTTTATGAATGATTCCCTTGCATGGCTTTTTGGAGTTCTTCTTGGAAAAAACAACAGGAATATTTTTGCGGCAAGCCCGAATAAAAGTATCGCGGGTTTTATTGGTGGAATTCTTGGAGCGGTTGCTTCTTGTGTTCTTGCGAAATATATCTGGCCGGAACTTTTTAAAGGTCCAGTATATTATTCAATAATCTTAGGTTTTTTGAGTTCCGTTGCGGCAATAACGGGCGATCTTATTGAATCTGTGTTCAAGCGTTCTGCCGAGATAAAGGACAGTGGCAATGTTATTCCTGGCCGCGGTGGAATTCTTGATTGCATTGACTCGATTGTTTTTTCTGCCCCGATTTTTTATGTTGCATCATATTTTCTTTTTCATCCAGAGATAATAGCAAAATAAATTATATTTTGACAGGTTACAAATGAAAAAAGTATTGGTTTTAGGCTGCACAGGTTCAATCGGCAGCAATACGCTGAATATTTGCCGCGCTTTTCCGGAGAAATTTTCTGTATGTGGAATAACATGCAACACCCAAAAAGAAAAGCTTTCAAAACTTGGAAAAGAATTTGACTGTAAAATCTCGTTGACTTCAGAAGATGGGGTTGATGGAATAAAAAAAATAATTGATGAGGCAAAACCTGATATTGTAGTAAATGGAATTGCAGGTTCAGCAGGTCTTCTGCCCTCAAAGATTGTGCTGGATTCAGGAATTGATTTGGCTCTTGCAAACAAAGAGACTGTTGTTATGGCATGGCCGTTAATAAAAGCCCTGGCGTCAAAAAGAAACGCAAAAATTATTCCAGTTGATTCAGAGCATTCTGCTGTTTTTAACCTTATAAATCAGATTGGAAAAGAAAATATAAGCCAGATTGTGATAACTGCAAGCGGAGGGCCTTTCAGGACGTTGGAAAAAGAAAAGCTTTCAAAAGTCACCGTAAAAGATGCATTGAAACATCCAACATGGAGCATGGGAACAAAAATAACAATTGATTCTGCAAGCCTTGCTAATAAAGGGCTTGAGGTAATCGAGGCAAACCGGCTTTTTGATTTTCCTGTTGAAAAAGTTCAGGTTGTTGTTCATCCTCAAAGCCTTGTCCATTCTCTTGTGCGCACAAATGACGGCATGCTTTACGCGCAGATAAGCGATCCTGACATGAAACATCCAATCTACTCTGCCCTTACTTTTCCAAAAAATGAAGAAAATTATCTGGAGCCTTTTGATTTATTTGACCATGAGATGACATTTTTTAAGCCACGCTATGAAGATTTTCCTATGCTGAAATATGCGTTCACAGCCGCACAAAAAAATGGTTCCTACACAATTGCCTATAACGCGGCGAATGAAGTTGCGGTGGCGGGTTTTATTTCCGGAAAAATAAGATTCACAGAGATTCCTGAAGTTGTGTTGAAAGTTCTTGAAAAAGACTGGTCAAAAACTCCAGATACTTTTGACGATGTTTTTGAAATGGATAAAAAAGCAAGAATTGTCGCAGAGGAAATTCTTAAATGAGAATAATAATTGGACTTGTATTCCTTTTTTTTCTTATTTTTTTTCACGAGCTTGGACATTTTTTTGCCGCAAAACTTTTCGGGGTAAAGGTTGAGGCATTTTCGATTGGTTTCGGACCGGTTCTTCTTCACAGAAAAAAAGGTGACACTGACTACAGGCTTTCACTGATTCCTGTTGGTGGCTACTGCGCAATGAAAGGCGAAAAAGATTTCCAGAAATCACTGGATGCCGGCTTGGATCATATTGAAGCGGAAAAAGACTCGATGTATGGCGTCCATCCATTCAAAAGGCTTCTGATTGCGTTTGCAGGACCGTTTTTTAACCTTTTTTTTGCTTTTTTTGCTCTCACCTGCATAAGCCTTATAGGCTATACATATTATTCATATTCAAATAAAATTGATGTTCCAGACGAAAAAAATCATGCTGAAATAAAAAGTGCCGCAAAAGAGGCTGGAATTCAAAGCGGTGATACAATAATTAAAATCGATGGAAACAACACTGAAGATTTTTCAGATTTAGTAGAACAAATCAGCAAAAAACCAGACCAGGATATTATTCTTACAGTCATTCGGGATGGAAAAGAACTTGAATTCAAAGTCCATACTGAACTGGACAAGAAAACTGGCGGCGGAAAAATCGGAATTATCGCGCGTACGGAAAGCCTTGAGCAGAAAGAAAAGAAACCCAAGTGGATTTTACCTGCGGTTGCGGAAGGTTTTGTGGAGACTTGCAAATATTCTTATCTTACAGTAAAAGGATTTTTCACCTTATTTAAAGGTGTCGATCTTTCAGAGACTGTCTCAGGACCTGCCAGAATCGCAGACATGATGGGACAAGCCGTAAAAGAATCTTTTGGATCTTCTGTAAAGACTGGAATTGTCAGCACGCTAAGTTTCATGGCGGTAATCAGCATTTCTTTGGGAATAATGAATCTTCTTCCGGTTCCAGTTCTTGACGGTGGACTTATCCTGTTTGCTTTTATTGAGCTTGTTTTCCGTAGAAAATTATCACCAAAAATTTTATATTATATACAGTTTGTTGGAATTGCATTTATCGCTGTTATGTTTGTAATCGGGATAAATGGTGATATCCATTATTTTATAAATTTAATAAAAGGAAAAAAATAGAATGAAAAAGCCTGCAAAATTTTTATTTTTTGCTTATGCCGCAATTTTTTTTGGAGTGAATTTTTCCCTTTCTGCACAATCTCATATTTCAACACAGGCTCATCAGGAAGCTGTAAACATGGTTGTTCCTGCAAGTCAGGAAAGTGATTTTGACAAATCATTTTTCACAATCGGAAAAGACGGTTTTCTTGTAAAATGGACTTCTGATGACCAAGGTGAACATTATCAGATTTCTGATATGGAAATAAAAATGGCGGTGGTTTCGCCAAACGGAAAAGAAATCGCAGTCTACGAGACTGACGGCGGTTCCACAAACAGGATTTCTGTATGGAACTGGGACACTCTTAGCAGGAAATTTGCACGGCGTTTCTCTGATTCAATCACATCACTTTCATATTCCTCAAAAGGAACTTTTATCATTGTTGGAACTGCAACTGTTGATGGAGCTGTTTTTATAAGGGCGGCAGACGGAACAGTTGTTGATAAAATCCATGACAACACAGGAATTGTAAGCTATGCCGCAACAAGCTCGACAGAAAAAACTGCGGTAATGTATTCACCTGCTGGAAATCTTTCTTATTATAATATGTCAACAGGAAGATTAAAGCAAAAATTTCCGGTGATTCAAGGGCTTATGCAGGCTGTTCTTTTTAACAATAATCTTTATCTTGCGGGAATAAAAGATGGTATTCTTTATGTAAACCATGCGCTTTCTGGAAATATTCTGTACACAGTCAAGGCTGAAAACGCTATAATCCTGCAAAGCAAGTCTGACACAAATCTCTATTATCTGGAAAATGACCTGAAAGGCACATATACGCTAAAAATGTTGGAAAATGACAACAATCAAGGTGTTACGCCTCCTCGGATTGTAAAGACGTATAAAGGTCCTCGTGGCTTAAACAATGCGATTGTGTGTGGAACAAAACTTGGCGGAGAAATTCTTTTGGGCTCAAACAGTGGAAATGTCTACAGAACGAATTCTTCTGTGGAAACTGATGTACAGAGTTTTTCTCTTCTTACAGAAAATACCTACGACAAAATTCTTGACATGTCACCAATCGGCGAGGATTTTTATTTTCTTACAAGAAAAGCCGTTTACAAATCTTCTTATGACACAGGAATTGTTAACAGACTCGGTGAAAATCCTGGCCAAACACAGATGATTACATACGGAGATAAACTGATTCTTTGGTCAAAAGGAACTCGTCAGCCGGTTCAGCTTTATGATTATTCAAAACCAGAGCTAAAAAATCTTTTTACACCAAAAAACAACTTGCAGTCAGTGCGTCTTTTTGGAACAAAGATAATTGAAATGGAAAGCAATTCAATTGTAAATCTTTTTGATATGGAAAATAATTCGCTCAAGGAAGTTTATACAGGTGCTGGCCTACAGGACGCTGTACTTTGTTCAGATGGCAAACTTTATGTTGCAAAATCATTTGCCACAAATCCGCGTTCTTCACTTTTGTGTGTTGACCTTACAACAAGAGAAACTGTCCCGATGAATCTTAAGGGAAATGTGGCATTTGCGCTTTCTGTTCAGGACAACAATATTTACGGAATCAGCATCCAGAGCCAGGACAACGTAAAAAAGACAATTGTATTTAAATTCAACATAATATCAAAGATGACAACATCGATTCTTAGGCTTAATGATGAAGATTCTGATGCGTTTACATATTTGAAATATCCGTTCTTGTATACAAATATCGGAAAGGATTCAATCCGTTCATGCAACCTTGGGGCAAACACAAATTTCCAGTTCAGGCGCTCAGCTTCGCTCCCTATAAAAGTTTGCCAGAATGCGACACGCGTTGTAATCCTGAACAAAGACGGAAGCATAAGCTGGTACAACAGCGACAAACCGCAGGTTCTTGCTGACTGGTATTTGACAAGAGATGGAAACTGGTTTGAATTCTAGTTTCTATATATTTTTGTGATATATTCTTCCGCTGATTTTTTCCAGCTGAAATCCTGGTTCATTGCCTTAAGGCGCAGTTTTTTCATCAGTTTTTTATTGGTGAAAAACGAAAGCGCCCATTTTACAGTTCCGTAGATTGCATCTGGAGTAAGGTCTGTGAATTTAAAGCCTGTTCCAGATTCTGTAGACTCATCAAATTGGGTAACAGTGTCGCTCAGGCCACCTGTGTCATGGACAATCGGCAATGTTCCGTAAATCATGGAATAAATCTGGTTCAATCCGCAAGGCTCATATTTTGAAGGCATTAAAAAATAGTCTGAGCCGGCTTCTATAAGATGGCTGATTTCCTCTGAATAACCTTCAAAACGCGCCAGGTTCGGCAAAACCTTTGAAAGATTTCTTATTTCGTCTTCGCACCAAGATTCACCAGTTCCTGCGATAACAAACTGGACATTAAAGTCTTTGCACATTCTGTACATTGAACCGTAATTCGGGGCAAAAAGCTCCTTTATTCCTTTCTGTTCAACCAGCCGGCAGACAATTCCAACCACAGGAATTTCCGGGTCAACTTTTAAGCCGAACCGTTTTTGAAGCTCAGCTTTGTTTTTAGCTTTGTTTTCAAGATTTTCCTTTGAATATTGAAACGGTATGTATTTGTCTTTTTCCGGGTTCCATTCAGAAAGATCTGCGCCATTTATAATTCCTTCAAAATCTTTGGAACGCAGGCGGATTAAACCGTCAAGACCGCAGCCGAATTCCAGCCCGGAAATTTCTTTTGCATAAGAAGGACTTACCGTTGTTATTTTGTCCGCGCAAAAAATAGCAGCTTTAAGGAAATTTATTGAGCCATACTGGTCAAACCAGGCTTTTGTCTTGAATTCCGGTGGAAGTCCAAGCAATGGAAATGCCCTGTCTGAAAAAGTTCCCTGATAAGCCAAGTTATGAATTGTAAGGACTGATCTTGTATTCCTGAAATTTTCTTTCTCAAAATATTTTAGAATGACTGGAACCATTCCGCTTGACCAGTCGTTTGCGTGCATTATATCTGGAATCCAGGCCAGTTCTCGGCAAAGCGCAAATGCTGCTCTTGCCAGAACACTGAAGCGCAAAGGATTGTCCGCATAGGCGCTTTGTGCGTTTTCTCCATAAATTCCAGAACGCCCGAAAAGTTTTTCATAGTCAACAAAGTAAATCTGGACATTCTCATAGGTTGTGCTGTAAAAATTCACGACAATATCTGAAAAACCGATATTTAACAGGACCGATTTTTTTTCCAGAATGAGATTTTTCCGGTCTATAAAATAATATCGAGGAATAAGAATTTTCACTTCCTGCCCTGCCTCAACTAATGCTTTTGCCAGAGCCGTAACAGCATCCGCCAGACCGCCTGTCTTTGCGAACGGAATGGCTTCTGCGCTTACCATAAGAATTTTCATTTGCAGACTATTTGTTTTCCAAAGCTTTTTTAAAAGCATTCTTTGAATTAAGAATTGTTTTTTCAGAAACGCAATAAGAGATTCTGAACCAGCCCTTTCCGGAAAAACCGCTTCCCGGAGCACAAAGAATATTGAATTTCTTCAGATGGTCTGTAAATGCCAAGTCATCACCATTCCAGCCGTCAGGAACTTTTACAAAAAGATAAAAAGCGCCTTCCGGCACAGCATATTTTAGCCCGACAGAATCCATGACTTCTGTAATTTCCTTCATTCTCTTCTCGTAAAGTGAATAATCACATTTTGCATTCCAGCTTCTTGAAATGACTTTCTGGAAAAACGCAGGTGCATTCACATATCCTAAAATCCGGGTTGTGACAATGCAAGCCTGAACCATTTCCTTAAAATCGGTTGCGGCCGGATTTACAGCGATGTATCCGATTCGTTCGCCCGGAACACTTAAATTTTTTGCAAATGAAGTTACAATGACCGCGTTGCTGTAATATGGGAAAATCGGACAAACTTTTTTTCCACCATAGACAATCGCGCGGTAAGGTTCATCCGCAATAATGTATGGATAACGGCCATTCTTCTTTCCGAAATTGGTCAATGCTTCTGCCAAAGATTTTATGTCTTCCTCTGAATAAATTTTTCCAGTCGGATTGTTTGGTGAATTTATAATTATTGCGGCAGTTTTTTCATTGAGTGCATTTTTTATCGCATCAATGTCAAGGCTGAAATCTTCTTTTGTCTGGACGCGGCAAATTTCTGCACCATGGTTGTGAATATAATGGTCATATTCTGCAAAATATGGGCACGGCACAATGACTTCATCGCCTGGGTTCACAATGGCTTTTATTACAGAATTCATAGCTCCAGCCGCACCTACAGACATCACAACAGCATCAAAAGAAACAGGAACACCCTGCTCCAGCGAAGTTTTTTCAGCCATTGCCGCGCGAGCTTCCGGGTAGCCTGCATTAGGCATATATCCATGGCACATGTGGCTTGTGTCATTTGCAACTTCTTTTATTGCAGAAAGAACTTCTTCTGGTGGATCAAGGTCTGGATTACCCAGGCTAAAATCGTATACATTATCAGCGCCGAATTTTTCCTTCAGGACAGCGCCTTCTTCAAACATCTTTCTGATTACGCCCGCTGTCGGACTTTCCAAAATTGACTTAATATTTCTAGAAATCATAGTAACGATATTATATCACAACTGTTTATTGAAAAGAAATAAAATAAACTCTATTATTATAAAATATATGAAAAAGATTTTTACATTTTTAACGATTTATTTAATCTCCTCGTTGGGATTCGCATTGCCGTTCAACAGCAAAGTTTCAGATGAAGATTTAAAGACTCTTGAGGAAGGCAAGGTTGTCGCAAGAAACATTGACAAATTCAAGAACATAGGAATAGAAAGCGATTCTCCGCTAGTTGCAAGAATGAAGGAGCAGATAAAAGATTTATCACCTAATTATCTTGCAGAATTGATTCAGATACGCCCTTATGAAGGAAATGAGGATTTGCCGCAGAAACTTTTCGATGTTCTTTCTGACATTGAGCATTATGCAGGAATTCAATATTGGTCAGTGCGCCATGAACGTTATTACGACCTTTATTCTTCTGCAAAGATTTTAAAGCAGGAACAGATTTCTGACAGCCGCTTTACTTATCAGACAGATCTTTATATGGAACCTTTTGGAGACATCCACACACCGATTTCAATTGAAAAAGGTGAAGATTACCTGATTTATACAAACACAAATTCAAATTCTCTGAAAATAAAAGGAATGACTGCCGTAAAAGCCTATAATATGAAATCAATAATCGTTCTTTTCAAGGATGGAGACAATTGGATTTTGTATGGAATCGGCGGCTGCAAGGCACCAAGAATCGCGATGTTTGAAAGCAGAATTGAGACTTCATTCATAAACAGAATAAAGACTTTCTGCAACTACGTTTTTACAAAAATTTAAGGACAAAAAAATGATTTGGGTCACCGGATGTAAAGGAATGTTGGGTGCGGAAATCTGCCGTCAACTTGAAAAGAACAAGCTTGCCTGGATTGGAACAGGAAGCGAGACTGATATAACAAATTATGAACTTCTTGAGAAATTCTTTACTTCAAAAGAGACGGAGCTTTATCCGAAATATCATAATCAGCCTTCTTTGGATGCCGACGGCGGAAAAATAAAATGGATTATAAACTGTGCCGCATACACAAATGTTGACAAAGCCGAAGAAGACGCGGAAAACGCAGGAAAACTCAATTCTCTTGGACCGGAAAATCTTGCGAGAGTTGCAAGGGCTCACAACGCAAAGCTGATTCATATTTCAACTGATTACGTTTTTGACGGAACTGCAGGCGCTCCGATTCCAGAGACTGCGCAAAAAAATCCCACAGGAATTTATGGAAAAACAAAATCCGCAGGTGAAGACGCAATAATGAAGTCAATGACGCAATATTATATTATTAGGACGGCATGGCTTTACGGTTTTGACGGAAAGAATTTCGTCTACACGATGACAAAACTTTTTAATTCACATGATAAAATCAAAGTTGTATCAGACCAGTTCGGAACCCCTACATTTTGCGGTGATCTGGCGGATGCTGTTATAAAAATCATTTTGCGCACAATGAAGGCAAAAACTTTTTTTGGAAGAAACGGCATTCCGGCATTTGGAATTTACAATTTTACAGATGAAGGACAGACAGACTGGTTCTCTTTTGCAAAAACAATATACGAAATGGAAAAAAAACTTGGAATAATTTCTGCGGAATGCGAAATCAGTCCATGCACAACAGAAGAATACGCGGCGCCTGCAAAACGCCCTGCATATTCAGTTCTGGACAAAACAAAAATCCAGAAAGAGTTAAAACTAAAAATTCCTGACTGGAAGCAAAGCCTGGAATTTTTCCTGAAGAATAAAAAATTTGAGCCTAGATAAAATGAAACTAAAGACAAAAGAAATTGTTCAGCTGATTTTTTTGGACATAGTCCTTTTATTCTCATTCGCGTTGTTTTTCGCGCTTCCTTGGGGATTCAAGAATTATCCGCTTCAGTTTCAATGGAATGTGTTTTTTGTTCTTGCGGCAGACACATCCGGTGCGGACAGCGGAACTGGAAAGTCAATTTTATTTGGTTTTGTTATTCCAGCGATTGTTGTTTTTGCAATTTTCAAGCTTGTTCTGTGTATTTTTGTAAAAAATGATAAAAAGTTTATATTGATCCATAAAATCACAACGCTCTGCTCTTTTGTTGTTTCAGTATCGATTCTTGTTGTGACCGCAAAACTATGGATTTATTTTAAGATAGCAAGAAATATTCTAGGAAAACCTGTTGAATCAAAGTTCTATGAGGAAAATTTTGTCTCAGATGAAAACTTCAAGGTTATTCCGCCAAAACAAAAACGGAATCTGATTTATATTTTCATGGAGTCAATGGAACCTGGGTTTACATCTGTGGAAAACGGAGGACTTTTGCGCGAAAATCTTCTTCCAAATATAAAAAATCTTGCGGAAGAAAACATAAATTTTGGTGACAAAAACGTCATGCGCGGCGGAATAAATCTTCAGGGAACGTCATGGACTGTGGCAGGACTTTTTTCCAAGACTTCGGCGGTGCCATATTTTAATCCGTTTGTAACAAAAGACGGCAAAAAGCAGTGCCTTCCTGCGTTAAAAAAACTTGGGGATTTCCTTTACGAGCAGGATTATAATCTTGTTTTTTCAATGGGCTCAAAAAAACTGTTTGAGGACAGGGATATTGTCCTTGAGCAGCAGCACTTTGAGATTCACGACATTGACTGGTACAAGCAGAATAATCTTCTGGATAAAAATTATCAGGTTTTCTGGGGTTTTGAAGACCAGAAACTTTATGAATTTGCAAAGATTGAGCTGGAAAATCTTTCTGCAAAGGATGAACCGTTTTTTTATTCAATGCTGACTGTTGACACACATTTCCCGGACGGATACAAATGTGCGCTCTGCAAGGAAAAATATAAGGAAAAAATTGAAAATGTCTTTGAGTGTGCGGATTTCCAGCTTTCAGACTTTATTGAATGGGCAAAAACGCAAAGCTGGTATGAGAACACAACAATTGTAATAACCGGCGATCACAACTATCTTGATGCTCCGCTGAACAATTTTATCACAAGAAATTCTGATTTGACAAAAAAAGAAATTATCGCAGACAGAAGATTCCTTGATATAATCATAAACCCTGTGCCGGAACTGCAAAATGCGAACCAGAACCGGAAATTCAGTTCATTTGATGTTATGCCGACTGTCCTGGAGGCGTTAGGAAACAAAATCGAAGGAAAAGGAATTTATCTTGGCCGCTCGTTGTTTTCTGAAGAACCGACTCTTGTGGAAAAATACGATGAAAGTTTTGTTGAAGAACAGACAATGACAAAAAATGCGCTTTACGAAAGTTATAAATAGCCTAAATGCCGAGTTTTATTAATTTAGAAGGAAAATTGAATGAGCTACCAGAAAAAGGTACGTTGATTCGCCATGCGGAGCGTAACAATGTATCGGACAGCGCGATTTTCTTCAAAAATCGCTTGCCATCACTCCGAATGGCTCGGTCACCGCTTTCTTTTTCTTCTCGCTCATTCAATTTATTGGTTCAGAAAAAAACTCGACATTCAGGCTAAATTACAGAAAGACTGATTTTTTATCGCATCAGCAAATCCTACCGGTTTCCGTAGTTATTTTTTATCCATTCCTTGTAGGCGCCGGATTTTATGTGGTCAATCCATTCGCTGTGTGAAAGATACCATTTTATTGTAGAAAGTAGTCCTTCCTCGAATGTCATTTTTCGTTCCCAGCCAAGTTTTGTTTTTGCTTTTGTGCAGTCAATAGCATAGCGGCGGTCGTGTCCCGGTCGGTCTTTTACATAAGTTATGGTTTTTCGCACTTCTTCTGGATTTTTGCCCAGTTCCTTTGAAGTCAAATCAATAACTGTATTCAATAGTTTTATGTTTTCCCATTCATTTTCACCGCCAAGGTTCCATTTTTCGCCAGCCGAGGAATTCTTTACAATCTGCCATACACCGCGGTTGTGGTCTTCAACATAAATCCAGTCGCGGATGTTTTTTCCATCGCCATAAACCGGAAGATTTTTTCCTTCCTTTATATTTGTAATCATGAGAGGAAGAAGTTTTTCCGGAAACTGGAACGGACCGTAGTTATTTGTGCAGTTTGACAAAGTCACCGGAAGTCCGTACGTGTGGTAATATGCCATGACAATATGGTCGGAACTTGCCTTTGATGAAGAATACGGAGAGCGCGGGTCGTAAGGAGTTGTCTCTGTGAAATATCCAGTTTTTCCAAGAGAACCATATACTTCATCTGTTGAAATATGATGGAACAAGACATCATCGCGGATAGAACCGTCATCTTTTTTCCAGAAATTTCTTGCGCAGTCCAAAAGTGTAAAAGTTCCCATGACGTTTGTTCTCATGAACGCTTCTGGTCCTAAAATTGAGCGGTCAACATGGCTTTCTGCCGCAAAATGAATAATTGTGTCAATGTCGTACTGCTTAAGGATTCTCTCAATCTGCGGACGGTCGCAGATGTCAACTTTTTCAAAGAAATAGCGTTTTCCGCCGTATTTTTTTTCAATATCTTTCAGACTTTCTGCATTTCCGGCGTAAGTCAGGCAGTCAACGTTTACAATTGTTCCGTCAAAACCTGAATCTGTAAAAGCCGCGCCACCGGCAGTTGATTCACCAAGAAGGTAGTGAATAAAATTGCAGCCGATAAAGCCTGCGCCACCAGTAACCATAATATTTTTTAGTTTTCTCATAAATTCCCCTTTTCAATCAGCCTGATTAGCTAATCCATTTTCCGTTCAGGTCAAAATATTTATTTTCAAGGCAAAAAGCAGGATGATTCTTGTCTTTTTCGCTCAGATTTGCATTTTCTGTGATTCCAGGCATAATCTTTTCCCAGTCAATGCCGATATTTTTGTCATTCCACATAAGTCCACCCTCATCTTCCGGATGATAAAAATCGGTGCATTTATAGGCAAAAACAGCCAAGTCTGAAAGAACACAGAATCCATGTGCAAAACCTTCTGGAATATAGAACATGTTTTGTTTTTCGCAGTCAAGCAGAACACCGTAATATTTTCCAAAAGTCGCGCTTCCAAGCCGCAAATCTACAGCAACATCATAAACTTTTCCATAAAGAGAGCGGACAAGTTTTCCCTGTGGATGATGTTTCTGAAAGTGAAGCCCACGCAATACACCTTTTGTTGAGCTCGACTGGTTGTCCTGTACAAATTTCATTGTGAGACCAGCATCAAAAAAATCTTTTTCGCTGTAAGTCTCCAGAAAATAACCGCGGTTGTCGCCAAAAATCTTAGGCTGAATCTCATACAGGCCGTCAATGTAACATTTCTTAAATTCAAATGACATAATTTCCTCGTGAATCTTAATTTTCCGCAATGAATTCCAAATATCTTCCGTATTCGGTTTTGTATTCTGCCGCCATCTTTAAAAGTGAATCTTTTGAAATCCATCCGTTCCTATAGGCAATTTCTTCTATGCAGGAAACGTACATTCCTTGTCTTTTTTCGATTGTGGCAATAAAATTACTAGCTTCAAGAAGCCCGTCGTAAGTGCCTGTGTCAAGCCAGGCCATTCCACGACCTAAAAGTTCAACCTTAAGCTGCTTCTGGCTTAAATATTCATTGTTTACGGAAGTTATTTCAATTTCTCCGCGGGCAGAAGGTTTTACATTTTCCGCAATCTTTACAACTGAATTGTCATAAAAATAAAGTCCCGGAACTGCATAATTAGATTTTGGTTTTGCAGGTTTTTCCTCGATTCCAAGAACTTTGCCTGAACCATCAAATTCAACAACACCATAAGCTGTCGGATCTTTTACATAATAGCCGAAAATCACAGCGCCTTTCTCGTTCCTGATTTTTTCAGCGGCATTCTTCAAAGTTCCTGTAAAACTCTGACCGTAAAAAATATTGTCGCCAAGAACCAGCGCAACATCATCATTACCGATAAAATTTTTTCCAACAATAAAGGCATCTGCCAGACCACGCGGTTTTTCCTGGACCGCATACTCAAAATGCATTCCGAGCCAAGAGCCGTCGCCAAAAAGCTCCTCAAACAACTTGATGTCTCGCGGAGTTGAAATAATAAGAACTTCGCGGATGCCTGCAAGCATAAGCACGCTCAAAGGATAATAAATCATAGGTTTGTCGTAAAGCGGAAGAATCTGTTTTGACACAGCTTTAGTGATTGGGTAAAGCCTGGTTCCGCTTCCTCCAGCAAGAATTATTCCTTTCATAAAATCTCCTGTTTATATTATATTGAACTTAAAATCAATTCCATGTTTCCGTCAAAATTGACAGTTCCGAATTTGGCTGGCAAAATAAAATGATTTTCTTTTTTTACCGGAATTCCATTCACCGTACCGGTGCCGGAAATGACTGAGCAAAGCAAAAATGGCATTGTCTGCTCAAAAGAAACTTTTCCGCTGACTTTTGCGTGCCATACCGTGAACAAATCGCAGGAAACCAGCTGTTCAAATGAGGAATGAAGTTTTTTTCCTGCATTCAACGGCAACTCTTTCTGAGAAAAAGGTGCTTTTATAACATCAATGCTCTGTTTTACGTGTAAAGGACGTTTTTTTCCATTCTGAAGCCTGTCGTAATCATAAACGCGGTAAGTAATATCGCTTGACTGCTGTGTCTCAAGAATTACAGTTCCACCCTTTATTGCATGGACAGTACCAGGCTCAATAAAGAAAAAATCTCCCTTATGAACTGGAACTTCGCGGATAAAATTATTCCATTCGTGGTTCTCAATCATTGATTTTACTTCAGCGGAATCTTTTGCGTTGTGTCCGATTACAATTTTTGTTCCCGGTTCGCAGTCCATTATGTACCAGCATTCAGTTTTTCCAAGAGAGCCGTTCTCATTTTTTGCGGCATAGTCATCATCTGGATGAACTTGAATGCTCAGGTCTTTTTTTGCGTCAATGATTTTTGTAAGAAGAGGAAATCTGTCTCCCTTTGTATTTCCAAAAAGTTCCGGGTGTGATTTCCACAAGTCGCTTAAATGAAGCCCCTCGTATTCCTTGTTCAACACAAAGTCATCACCGTTCGGGTGCGCGCTTATTCCCCATTGCTCGGAGCCCCAGATAAGATTTTTTACTTCTGGATTCAAGAAAATTGGATTCATATTATTTTGCCCGCTTTTTTAGTTCTTCTGCAACAATCTTTACATCCTGGACTTTATCTTTCTTTGAGACAAGAATTCCATCCTCTGAAGTAACAACAACAATATCTTCCAGCCCGATTGCGGCAACAAAAATATTCTTTGAGTTTATGTAGCAGTTTTTGCTGTTAAGACTCATGACGTCACCGCTTGTGACATTTCCGTCAGAATCTTTTTCTTTTATTTCCCACAAAGCCGACCAGGAGCCGACATCGTTCCAGCCAGCATCAAGTTTTACAACTCTGCCGTGCTTTGTTTTTTCCATCACAGCGTAGTCAATTGAATTTCCTTTTATTGCCTCGAAATCAGCTTTGTTCAGGCGGATAAAATCCTTGTCAACAACGGCATTCTCGCAGGCTTTTATAGAAAAATCATACATTTCCGGCTCAAAAGATTTCAGTTCCTCAAGAAATTTCGCAGCCTTGAAAACAAACATTCCGCTGTTCCAGCTGTAATTTCCATCCGCAAGATATTCCTTCGCTTTTTCAAGGTTCGGCTTTTCAACAAAACGCTCAAGCTCAAATGAGCCATCATCTTCCCTGCCGGTTTTTATATATCCATAGCCTGTATTTGGTTCTGTTGGAACAATTCCAAAAGTCACAAGAAAACCTTTTTCAGCTTCCTGAACGGCTTTTTTTACAGCGACCTGAAAAGCAGACTTATTTTTTATAACATGATCGCTAGGAAGAATAATAACAACCGCATCCTTATCGTTTTTCATAACCTGATAGCAGGCGGCGGCAATAGCAGGAGCTGTGTTTCGCGCAATAGGTTCAAGCATGATTTTAGGCTCTTTCATTCCAATCTGATTCAACTGTTCTGCAACAATAAAACGGTGCGCCTCATTGCAGACAACAACAGGCTCGGAATGTTCCATTCCTTCAAGACGAAGCAAAGTTTCCTGAATCATGGTATTTTCACTCACAAGCGGCAAAAATTGCTTTGGATGATTTCCACTTGACAACGGCCAAAGCCTAGTTCCGGCACCGCCAGAAAGAATCACAGGATAAAGAGACATACTAACTCCCAAAAAAATTAAAATATAAAATCTTAAAAATGATAACACAAAACGAATAAATTTTCTATTAAAATTGATTTGAACGGAAAAAGTGTCTTTTTTCACATTTTTTTTCAATCTGATGACAAAGCTATTTATAAATTCTATAATAAAAACATCATGAAAAAATTATCAGCATTTACAGTTATGGCGGTGGCATTTTCTTTTTTTGCCGCAAGCGCTTTTCCGCAGGAAGCATTAAAGTCAGCAGAAGAAGAATATTACGATTTTTTATCATTAATCGGAATAACAGAACGACCTACCCTAAATTATAGAACTTTAAGCGATTCCGTATGGGCAATAAAAGAGACTGAGACCGAAGACAGACTTTCCGACTCTTCAGACGTAGAAACAACCGGCGAGCTAAAAACAGAAACAATAAATAAAACTGAAAAAACTGTTCATCCATGGCAGAATAACAATCTTGGCACAAAACGGACATTATGGAAATCAAGTTCTGAAAAAACAAACTGGTTCACAAAAGGCTTGAACCGCTCAGTGTCACTTAAAATCTACGGACCAGAATGGTTCAACTCCTACAACACCGCAGCCCCATACGGCCAGAACGACGGCGCACTCTGGCAAGGAAAAGGCTACAACACAAGCCTTACAGGTGGCGCAAGACTCGAAGCCTACGGATTCGAAGTAACTTTTAAACCGCAGGTAAGCTGGAGCCAGAACAGGGAATTTGAGTTAGTTGACAATAGTTCATATTATACAAACAAATACGCTTACATCTGGGGATATGGAAATAACGTTGGAGTAGATGCCCCTCAACGATTCGGAGACTCGTCATTTTGGACATTTGATTGGGGAGATACTGAAATCCGATGGTCATGGCATACATTTACAGTCGGTTTTGGGACACAGGCGATATGGCTAGGTCCGGCATATCTAAATCCCCTATTACATTCAAATAATGCAGCTACATATCCAAAATTTGACATAGGTCTACGTAGAACAAAACTTTATTTACCTTGGCTCGGTTGGTATATTGGTGATATTGAAGGAAGAATTTGGACAGGTTACCTTTCTGAATCAGACTATTTTGATAATTATGATAAAAATAATCATAACCTGCTGCATGGATTCACTTTCAGCTATGCTCCATCATTTTTACCAGGATTCACACTCGGCCTAAATAGAGTTTGTCTTGTAAAATCAAGTTTTGAAAATTTAAAATATATAATTCCTATGGCAAAAAACACACATGTAGGAGAACATGGAGCTGGGGAAGATCAAAAATTCTCTTTTACAGCAAGCTATCTATTTCCAAAAGTCGGATTTGAAATTTATGGAGAAATAGGTACAGATGATTATGCTCCTGGTGGTGGTACAAACGGATATATCAGATATTTCACTCACACAATGATTTATACCGTTGGTGCAAAAAAATCAATGACACTTTCAAGCAGAAAAAATATATTTGGCGAGCTTATTTTTGAATGGAATAATACAGAAATGTCTCAGAATTATCAGCTTTCAGGTAGTTATAGCTTCGGTTTTCATTACCAAATTACACAAGGATATACAAATAAAGGACAATGGCTTGGTTCTGGCATAGGTTACGGTGGTAATAGTCAATATATTGAATATAAAATTTCATATCCAAAGGGAACTACATCTATCTTTATGGGAAGAAATAATCCTGATAATAACTTTATTTATCAGAAAGCAATAAACTCTAACACAAATGAAACAGGACAAAAATATGGACATGCATTCAAGGCAAATTATTATCTTGGTGCAACAACAAATTATTTTATAACACAAAATTTTTGTATTGATGGAGGCTTTATTTATAATTATATAATAAATCCATTGTACAATATTCGTGATGAAAACAATGATACAATAGGAAAAGATCAAATTTTTAATTTTCAAATTCAGTTGGGATTAAAGTATAATATCTAGGGATGGTGCGAATTGAATGAAGTTTCCAATAAAAAAATAAAACTTTCTCGTACAAAAAATGCTGTCAGGAATATATACAGCGGGATGTTCAATAAAATTTTTACTATATTTTTCCCGTTTTTAATAAGAACTGTCCTTATCAAGAAAATTGGAATTGAGTATGCGGGACTCAACAGTCTTTTCTCGTCAATCTTGCAAGTGCTTAATCTTACTGAACTTGGCTTTGCAAGCGCAGTGGTCTACTCAATGTACAAACCAATCGCAGAAGATGATAAAGATACAATCTGTGCGCTTCTTAATTTTTACAAGCGGGTTTATTTTATAATCGGGCTTGTCATTCTTGCGCTGGGAACTGCCGTAATGCCATTCCTGCCGCATCTTATAAAGGGAAATGTTCCGCATGATATAAACATATATGTGCTTTACAGCATTTATTTAGTAAACACATCTTTAAGCTATCTTTTATTTGGTTACAAGAATTCCCTATTAAATGCCCATCAGAGACGGGATGTAATAAGCAATATCCTTACAATAACCCAGGGGCTGATGAATATCTGCCAGCTGCTTATTCTCGTTACAATAAAAAATTATTATTTATATGTCTTAATGATGCCGATTTTTACGGTTCTTAACAATGTTATGGTTGGAATTGCGACAAAAAGAATGTTCCCTGAGTATTCTTGCAAGGGAAAACTTAGCATATCAGTAAAAAAAGACATAAGAAAAAAAGTCGCAGGATTGATGATAAGTAAAATATGTCAAATATCAAGGAACAGTTTAGATAGTATTTTCATATCTGCCTTTTTGGGATTGACTACTACAGCAATTTATTCAAATTATTTTTTAATTCTTACAAGTATATCTTCTTTTATGGGAATAATCACAACATCGATTCAGGCTGGAATTGGAAATTCTATAAATACAGAATCCATAGAAAAAAACTATTCAAACATGAAAATGTTCAACTTTTTATACACATGGTTAGCAGGATTTTGCTGTATATGCATGGCTTGTCTATATCAACCATTTATAGAACTCTGGATTGGAAAGGAATATTTGCTTCCAACAAGTGCAGTAATACTAATTTGTATTTATTTTTATATAATGAAAGCAGGAGATATTACTGCAAATTATTGCAATGCCGTTGGAATTTGGTGGGAAAATAAATACAGATATATAGCAGAAACTGTGTGTAATTTCATACTAAACCTTGCATTAGTGAAATTTTTTGGTATACATGGTTTGATTATTGCAACAATAATTACAATGCTTTTTATAGGACATGGAATGGGTAATCAAGTTCTATTCAGAAAATATTTTAAAAATATAAAATTAACTAATTGGATTTTTTGTGTTGAACTTAAGAATTTTATAATCACAAGTATATCAGGAGTTATAACACTTTTTATTTGTATTTTCATAGATACAAAATTTTCTTTAAATCTTTACATAAAAATTATAATAAGGCTTGCAGTTTGTGTTCTATTTTCAAATGCAACTCTTTTCTTATTTTACAAACGCACGAATGAATATAAAGATGCGAAAAAATGGATACTTAATAAAAGGAAAACAAGATGAAAAAAGTAAAAGTTGCTTTTATAATTCTCCATTATCAAGCAATAGAAATGACAATAAAATGTATTAATAGTTTATATGAAACATTTGATATGTCAGAAAACTTTATTGTTGTTGTAGATAATGCTAGCCCAAACAAATCTGGAAAGGAACTTGTAAATAAATATATAAATAATAATATAAAAATAATTATATCTCCTGAAAATTTAGGATTTGCAAAAGGCAATAATATTGGTTATTCATATTGTACAAAAGAATTAGATTTCGATTTTTTAATTATCATGAACAATGATATTATAATTTCTCAAAAAGATTTTATTGAGAAAATTTATAAATTATATGAGCAAAATCATTTTGATATTTTGGGGCCTGACATTTATAACCCGAACTTGAATTATCACCAAAATCCTTTAAGATTAACCCCGCTATCAACAATTGATCTCCTAGATAAAAAAAAAGTATTACAGAAACAGGTTAAATTTTATTATTTTTTAAAATTTAAAAGAAATCTTGGGATTCTTAAAAGAAAGTTTCTGACAAAAAAAATCACAACAAATAAAAAAACTTTTAAATATGACAATTCTAAAACTTACATCTCTCCTGTATTACATGGAGCTTGCTTAATATTTAGCAAAGTATGCTGCAAAAAGAGAAAATATGCTTTTTATCCAGAAACATTCATGTTCTATGAAGAAGATATTCTTGATTATGATTGTAGAATAAATAACTTCTCTACAATTTATTCTCCAGAAGTCAATGTAATTCATCTTGAAGATGTTTCAACAAATACTTTATTTTCAAATGAATCAAAAAAAGAATTATGGAAATTAAAAGAAATGCTAAAATCTATTTCAATGTTCATTGATTACAAGAAAAAATCTCAAGAGAATTAAAATGGCAAATCAAATACAAAATATAAAAACAAATAATAAACTTAGAAACTCTTCTTTTGAACTTTTAAGAATAATAAGCATGTTATTAATTGTTGCACATCACTTTGTCGTTCATGGAAAATTTGATTTAACATCTATGTTTAACAAAAATATTTTTTTTCTGCAAAGTTTAAGTATGTTTGGAAAACTTGGTGTAAATCTTTTTGTATTAATTTCAGGATACTTTTCATGCATGCAACCTTCCCCCCCCCATATAAAATTTAGCAAACTCATAAAATTAGAAATAGAAGTAATATTTTATTCTATCTTAATTGGAATCATTTTCTACAACTTTTTTCCATCTTCTGATTTCGGTTTTAAAGAGTTGCTAAAAACTTTTACACCACTTCGGAGCAACTGCTATTGGTTTTATCGCTCGTATTTTGTCCTTTATTTAATCAATTCTTTCTTAAATTCATTTATAAAAGTAATAGATAAAACAGAATTAAAAAAAATAATACTAACAATATTCATTCTCTGGGTTCTTCTCCCATTTTTTCCAAACATACCTGCGATAGAAATGTCCAATTTAACTTGGTTCATTTTTCTATATTTATGTGCCGCTTATATTCGATATTATAAAGAAGACTTTAATAGAAGCATTTCTTTTTATTCTATTTTCACTATAAGTGTTTTTTTACTAATAATACTATCCGTATTTTTGTTTGATTTTCTAGGAAAATGGAAACAAAAATTTTTAAGCAATTATGATTACTTTTTACCTATGAATAGCATTTTTATTTTTATACTTTCAATATCAACTTTGATTTTATTTTCAAAAATTAATATAGGCAATATAAAATGGATTAATATTATTTCTTCTGCAACATTTGGAGTTTATTTAATACATGACAATAAATTAATGAGAAATTTTCTATGGGTAAAAATATTTAAAAATCAATCATATACAAATTCAAATAAATTAGTCTTATACTCAATTGCAGTAATATTAATAGTATATATCTTATGCACTTTGATTGATTTAATAAGAATACATATTTTAGAAAAACCAATACTAAAATTTTTAAGCAGAAATAAAAAATTATAAAACCTAAAAGAACAATAAAAAAAATGTTTTTAACAAAAAACATGCTAGGCTAACTCCGATTTTTTTGTGGCTATAAAATTCTTGCTTCAAATATCTTCTGAACTATGTTAAAATAATTCTATGAATAATAAAATTTTATTTCATCGAGATTAACAAAATATCTGCAATGAAATATGGTGTTCCTGTCATAACCTCTGGTTCATTTTCTGTTCCAGAAGTTTGTGGGAATGTAGCAATTTATTTTGACCCATATTCGATTTATGAAATCAAGAATCGCATACTACAACTTTCTGATAAAGAAATTTATAGAAATTACTCTGAAAAAGGAGTGAAAAGATTTTCATATATAAGCGAAATTCAGAAAAAAGATTTGGAGTAAAAACCGCTTTTTTGCCAATTCCTATATGACTCGGAACATCAGGACAAGACTCTTATTTGATTTTGAGCATACAACATTGTTCAGAAGTCTAAATCCGCATTTATTATAAAAACTGATAAGACAATCTTTAGGCTCGCACTCTAAAAAAGCGATTTTACCGCTAGATAATGAAACAACTTTATTAATATGTTCCAATGCATTTTCCATAAGCCTAATTCCTGTTATAGAAACAGATTCTTTTGAAAAATTCCTGCCGAACTGTGCAAGCAAAACCGCAGGAAGCCTGAATGTGTTTGTACCTGAATCAAGGCTAACAAAGCGTTTTATTATTTTTGCTTGCGTTGATGATATGTTCTCGGAACTTAATGTAAGCATTTTTGTGGCAAGAGTAAAATAGCCTGCCAAATCAGAACCTTCTGCAACAAGATAAGTCGATGAAGTATACAATTTTGCAGATTGAAGAGCCTTTTCTTTCAAAAATAATTCAACATCTCTATTTAAAGAAATAAAAGTATTTGCTGATTTTTGAAAAAGAATTTCACCATTCTTTAATTTCAGCAAATCATATAGAACTGTTGTTTCCATATCTTTTTTCCAATGCTTTTACAAGCCTTTCCGCGTTACCTTCCGTTGCCATTTTGACACCAGAAGGCTCGATTTTAGGAGGACTCTTTAATGCTTGTTCAAACATTTCCATAAAAGCATTTGTTTCTTCTTTTGTCTTCAAAGAAAATGTTTTATATAAACTTGATGTTGCCATACTCTTTCTCCTATAATAAACTTTTATACTTATAATTTACCATAAATTTTCAATATTTGACAACTTTTGTAAAATAAAATTCAAAAAATAGTGCAATTTGATATTGCAATTTTTGAAATGTTTTTAACCAAAAATATGCTAGGCTAACTCCGATTTTTTTGTGGCTATAAAATTCTTGCTTCAAATATCTTCTGAACTATGTTAAAATAATTCCATGAGTAATAGCATATTATTCCATGGAAGCAAGGAAGTTGTAAAAACTCCGGAAATAAGAGCGGCAAAATATAATAAGGATTTTTATTTCGGTTTTTACTGCACATTGCTTGAAAATCAGGCCGCAAGATGGGCAACTCGTTTTACAGGCCATGGAATTATAAATAAATATCAGTATTCGGAATCCTCAGGCTTGAATATTAAAAAGTTCGAGAAAATGACGGAAGAATGGCTTGATTTTATAGTCGCCTGCCGAAATGGTAAAAAACACAATTATGACATTGTTGAAGGTCCGATGGCAGATGACACTATTTTTAATTATGTCCAGAACTTCATTGACGGCAAAATCAGCAGGGAAAATTTTTGGAATTTGGTGGAATTCAAATATCCTACGCACCAAATAAGCTTCAACATGGAAAAAGCCTTAGAATGCTTAAAATTCATAGATTCATACGAGGTTTCTGATGAAGAATGACAGTGCGCTGTTTTACACTTGCAGCTTAATCGAATTTATTGGCCGCAGACAAAAGCAAAAAAGAGCATATATCGTAAATGCATTGGGAAAGAATGTTGTAAAACGAATATATACCCATTCAGATGTTCTGCACTGCGAGGTGATAGACAGCGTCGCGGAAGAATTTATAA
>ERZ808267.152-NODE-152-length-28644-cov-3.084788_pt1 | contig 28644 bp, 21 predicted proteins | sample MGYA00521241_ERZ808267 | MGnify/ENA primary metagenome ERZ808267 (study PRJEB31516, sample SAMN03275592) | gut metagenome | biome: mammalia-associated habitat; material: feces | host: Papio cynocephalus | place: Kenya | collected 2012-07-19 ...
CGCAAAAAGTTTGATAGTTTTGCGGTAATTTGGCTCTCGTACAGATAACAAAACTTTCTCCTTGATAGTGGCAATTCCCTCTGCATCTACCGTAGTATCCTCGGGTTCGCAAGGTATCGCAGTCGGCCCAAACATAATATTGCCGTGTAAAGTTGGAGTCGCCAAAATTCCCTTGCCAGCCTTGGTAGGTAGCGGGAAAATCGGACGGCTAACAAAGCCATTTTGTGATTTGTCGAGCAGAATATATTCGCCCTTGACATATTGCATTGGGAAGACTTGCGCCCCAGCGAGTTCGTTGATTTTGTTTGCCCCAACACCTGCACAGTTTACTACAAATTTGGCAGTAACCGATTGTGTATCGCTAGAAATAATGTATCCTGTTTCCGTTTCCTCAATTTTGTTTACATCGTAATCAGTCTTGACCACACCGCCATTTACTACCCCCTCCTCACAAAGCGCAATGCACACAAGATATGGCGAAATTACCGCTCCAGTCGGAGCAAATAGCCCAATATCAATGCAATCTGCCAAATTCGGCTCCATAGTGTGGAGTTCTTCCCTCTCGATAATTCGCAGTCCCGAGACGCCATTTTGGATACCACGAGCGAGCAGTTCTTCTAGTGCCTCTCGCCCACTTTCGGGCGAAACTACCAGCGTACCGCACTGCTTGATTGGCACATTCAACCGCTTACACGCGCTAGGGAAAATCTGACTGCCTCGAATGTTGAATTTGGCTTTTAGCGTGTTTGGCACTGGGTCATATCCCGCATGCACAATACCACTATTTGCCTTGGTACTGCCGTTACTCACATCGCTAGATTTTTCTAGCAGCACTGCACTCACGCCTTTGCGAGTTAGTTCGCTAAAAAGGCTTGCCCCCACAATGCCTGCACCAATAATTGCTACCTCAAAGTTCTCCATAATTACCACCTGTATTTTAGTTATATTACCTATTTTAGTTATTTTTATATCCAAAGTCAAATAAATTGCTTTTAGTATAAAGTTTTTATTTGTAAAAAATTGAATTTAATGGTAAAATAACATTAGTAAAAAATTTAGGAGGCAAAATTTTGGCAAAGGATAACAGAAGATACATAATCACTATCGACCTAGGCACGACCAGTATTCGCACAATCGCTTTTGACACTCAAACCAACTTATTTTTTGGCATTGCGCAAAAGAAATTGAAGCAGTACTACCCCAATACTGGCTGGGTGGAGCAAGACCCCGAGGAAATTCTCAAAATCATCGACTCATGTTTAGCCCAAACTACCCGAGATTTGGCGGAGGACACAATCTACGGGCTAGGTATGACCAACCAAAGAGAAACTTTTGTCGCTTGGCGGAAATCGACTGGCAAGCCACTATACAACGCAATCGTTTGGCAATGCCGCAGAACACACGAACTGTGCCAAGAAATTTTGAGCAACAAAAAATTAGCCAACAAAATTCACCGCAAAACAGGGCTATTTGTCGACTCATATTTTAGTGCAACCAAAATGAACTGGCTGATAAAAAACAATAAGGAAGTTCGCCAAGCGCTGGTAAATGAGGATTTGTGTTTTGGCACAGTGGATAGTTTTGTCATCAACCACCTTACCCAAGGCAAAGTTTTTGTTACCGACCACAGCAACGCTTGCCGCACCCTGCTATACAACTTGCACACCCAAGATTGGGACTACGAGCTGATGGACTACTTCGAAATTCCTCGCCACACACTCCCCAATATTGTTAATTGCGATGAATATGTCGGCGATACAGTCGTAGGCGACAAGACAATCAAAATCGGCGGAATTTTGGGCGACCAGCAGTCCTCACTCTTTGGTCAAGCCTGCACAAATACGGGCGAAGTCAAGACCACCTTTGGCACAGGCGGCTTTATGCTATGCAATATGGGCGAAAAGCCGATTTTGTCCGATAAGCTCCTCACCACCGTTGCGTGGAAAACCAAGGAGGGCATTTCGTACGCCTATGAGGGCAATATGTATAGCGCAGGTGCGTGTATCAACTGGTTGCAAGACAGCCTAGGGCTAATCAGCAACCCTGGGGAAACCGAAACGCTCGCAAATTCGGTCGAGGATAGTAACGGCGTGCAATTCATTCCCGCCCTGTCGGGGCTAGGCGCTCCTTTTTGGAAAAGCGGTGCAAAAGCACAGTTTTGCGGGCTGACCTTGGGGTGTACCACCGCACATATGGTGCGTGCCGTACTGCGTAGTATCGCTTACCAAGCCCGTGCGGTTTACGACTGTATGAGTCAAAATATCGAAATGCGACATCCAATGCGTGTGGACGGCGGAATGACCAAAAACAATACATTTATGCAGTTTTTGAGCGACATTCTCCACGCCCCTATCGCCCGCTCGCAAGAGGCGGAATCGACTAGCCTCGGCGCTTGCTATATGTGCGGGCTGGCTTTCGGTGCGTACAAGTCGTTAAAGGAAATTCACAAACTCTATCGCACAAGCAATACCTATTCTCCAACCCCTCGTGATTACGACCGAGAAGCCCATTACAAAGATTGGCTCAAACTCATCGATAAACTGTAATTTGACCCAAAAATTACTTATAATGACAAAAAATAGAAAGCACCATTCGGTGCTTTCTATTTTATTTTTAACATTTTTAATATTTTCAACAATTTTAATAAATATCAGCAATTTATTACTTATTTTTTATTATTTTTCTGTTAATTTTTTCACTATTTTTTGAGCATTAAATTTTACTCAAAATTATTTGTTTTCCTCAACATTTTTTGCCTCGCCTTGTGGCTCGGCTGCAGCCTCAGGCTCAACGATAATCAAGTTCTTTTTGTCGTCTAGGAAATTTGCCTTGATAGTGGTTTTGTTGATAACTTTATCAAACAACAATAGAACTGACGGCAATACAAACATAACAGCAATTACACTAATCAACGCACCTCGACCAATCAATCCACCGATTGATTTGAGCAATGGAAGTGAAGAAATAAAGTGAATTGAGTATGCAGCAACTACCAAGATTGAGCCCGAAGTAATAACCGTTGGGAACGCCGAGTTGAGAGCTGATTTGATAGCCTCTTGCTTCCCTTGCGACTTGCGGAAGAATACATACCTATCCGTCATCAAAATCGCATAGTCGATAGTCGCACCCATTTGGATAACCATAGCGAGCAAGTAGCATACAAAGAAGATTGATTCGCCGAAGAATGTACCAACAGCGAGGTTAATCCAAATAGCACCTTGAATCAAGAACACCAACAACACAGGGATACTCAAACTACGCATCAATAGCAATACGAGCAAGAATACACCGATAATTGTAATGAGGTCAGTACGAGTACGGTCGCCACCGAATACGTCCATAGTGTCAATCAAGTTTTGTGATGAGTTGACAATGTAGAAGTTGTCATAAACACCAGTCTCAATATAGTTTGTCTCTATCATTTCACGCAATTTGTTGATAGTGTCAATCGCAGCCTGCTCGTCAACATTAGCGTTGATGTTGAAAATCAATCTAGCGTAATTGTCGCTATAATACATAGCCTTTGCTTCCATATCAGAAGCATAACCGCTAGCCACAGCCTCAATCACCTCATCGCAATACATATCAATAATAGTCTTGTGAGCTTCTGTATCTACCTCGACATGCATAGCCTCAGCCAATTGGCAAGACAACAACTCACCGCCCTCATCAACGCCGTATGTCGCAAAAATTGAGTTAACAGTTTCACTTGTCAAGCCATACTCTTGCATAATTGTAGCCTTGTTGAGTTTGCTGTAAATTCCAGTAGCAGCGGTTTGATTACTCAAAAGTCCCTTGATATAAGGGTAGTTGTCTAGGTTGATTTGCCCAGCCTCTGCCAACTGCTGCATACCAGCGATTACCGCATAAGCAGGCAACACATCGTCCTCGGTCAAGTCGGCTGCAGCCTTGTTCTTGATATTAGCGTAAATACCAGCGAACACAGCCAAATCAGCATCGCCCAATGAACTTATCTTTGAGTGCATAAAGGTGTAACTGCCTTGCGTGTAAATATTAAATTCACTAGCCTCACTAGCCGAAATTTGGATACCCGCCAAAGCCGCATATTTCGCATCAGCCGTAGTCTGCAATCTTTCAAAAGAACCCTTGATAATATCATTATTATTATACAAGGTTTCTACAACTTCGTACATATACAAGGTGTCAGTTTCTGCATTTTTGTTGCGTTTTGCAAAAACTGCCTCCACAGCAGTGCCGTCAAGTTTGAACCTATTCGCAATTGCAGTCTTATCCATTTCTGCAGCCAAAGCGATGTTTGCAAACCCACTCGCCTTGTTGATAGTAATTGTGCCGTCCTCATCAATAGTTAGGTTCATTGTATCGGTCAATAGTTGCTTTTCTTTATCAACTTGACCTCTTGGCACCATAACAACCAAGGTGTTTTGTTTGCCGAAGTTATCCTCGATGACTTTCGCCTCGTTCGCTAGTTGGCTACCTTGCAAGTGGTTGTCTACCACATATGTAAAGCTTACATTTTGTTGTAGCACGATACCACCCACAATCAGAGCCAGCATAATGACAGGCATTATCCACCTTGTCTTATGAGCGAAAGTACCCAACTTGTTGAGTCTTGGCAAGAAACTCTTGTGTTGCCAAGAGTACATAGGTTTCTGGAACATTAGGATAACACTCGGCATAAAGAACAACACAGCCATAATACTAATAGCCACACCCTTTGCCAAAACGACACCGAGGTCTAGACCAATCTTAAAGTCCATAAAGCAGAGAGCAACCAAACCAACCAAAACAGTTAGCGAACAAGCCAAAATCGCATTAAACGACCCAGCGAGCGCCCTAGTCATAATCTCCTTTGGCGTACCGCCCTTTTCGCTCTCCTCTCTGTACCTACTGCACAAAACAATACAGTAGTCCATAATAATCGCCATCAGCATAATCGTACTAATGGACTTGGTAATATAGGAAATTTCGCCCATAATGAGGTTTGTTCCCATATTGATAATGATAGATGTACCGATAACAATTAGGTAAATCAGTGGCTCAATCCAACTGCGTGATGTCAGGAACAAAATACCTAACATAATTGCCACCGCAACCAACAGAATTATCCACATCTCATTTGTAATCGCATTTTTTGATGCCGCAGCATCTACCGAATCACCACAAAAAGCAGCGTCCGCCTCCAAAGTTTTGCACATTTCACGCAACTCATCGAGTGCTTGCTCGGTTTCTAGGTCGTAGTTACCGTGGTCAAAAAAGATTTGAATTAATCCCGACTTTTTCTCGGCATTATAGTATCCACTACTCTCCTTAAAGAAAATCGCATTTTTTACACCAGCAATATTGGCAGCTTTCTCCGCTACCTCCTCAACTTTTTCAGGAGTGGCATTGGTAACAACAATACTAGCCGTACCACTACTACCGAACTCGTCAGACATTACTTCGAGTGCAATCTTTGTGTTTGAATCACTAGGCAAATACTTGGTCATATCGTAGTTCGTGCCAACCATAGGAATTAGGATTAAACTGGCAATGATTAACGCAATAAAGAAACCAAAGAAATACCATCTGCCCTTGACAACAAAATCAGCAATCTTGTTTGGAAAATTCATCTTCCACATCTCCTTTTAATAGTAATTATTATATTAAAACAAAAAAGTTTTTGCGAATTTATCATATTTAGAGTAACTCAAAATGCCGAAATTATCCAAATTCCGCACCTCAAACGTTATAAATATTCATCACTTTTTTCACCCAATTTGTGAAAAATTCGCCTCAAACTAACGACTTAAATTATACCACAAAAATTGTACAATGCAATATTTTTTTGTCTATTTTTTCAAATTGAACAAATTGTACATTTTGTCTAAAACTGAGAGGGCTTTTCTCCCGCCAAAAATTCGGAGTTTTTGCTTAAATTTAGCAAAAACTTTTGTTTTTTACATAGTTTTTACTCATAGTCAGCAAAAACTTTACTGCTATATCCTCTTGTCGCCCTAACTCCCACTTCGTAGCCTAAAAGGTATGTGGACTACGCCGCATACGTACCACACAGTGCGGATACACCAATGTCTCCTCCCTTGTGTGGCTTGTCGAAGGAACTGTTAGGGGCTTCGCACCCGAACCCAATTACAAAAAAGATTTCTTCCTCTTTTATTCCACTCCTCTCCCCCTCCAAACTTTATCTATTACCAAATTAATATTGCATTTTTTACCTAATAATTATTGTATTTTGCGGCGATTTAATATATAATAGAGGCAAAGGAGGAATATATTATGGATATGGCTATAATGATGTGGATTTGGCTTGCGGTAATCGCTGTTTCGGCATTTATCGAGGCGTTCACTCTACAAATGACGAGTATATGGTTTGTACCGGGCGGACTGGTCGCACTAATTTTATATTTTTGCGGAGTCAGCTACGAGTGGCAAATTGTCGCTTGTATCGTAATTTCATTAGCATTGCTATTTAGTTTGAGAGGTTTTTGCCTCAAAGTCTTGTTCAAAAACAAAGTAGATGACAAGACTAATTCGGACTCTTTGGTCGGGCAAAAGACCCCGCTAATCAAAGCAATTACTGAGGACGAAAAGGGCGAGGTAAGAATCAACGACATCGTTTGGACAGCTGTTACCGAGGGACAAGCCAGTATCCCCGCTGGCACTGAGGTAGAGATAATCGCCATTCGTGGCAATAAGCTTATTGTGAAACCTGCCTCAAAACCCGAGTAAAATCTAAAACAAAAAACAAAACAACCACAAAAGGAGTAAATTATGTCACCAATTTTAATCGCAGTTATAGTAGTAGCCGTAGTAGCATTTATCATACTCGGCTTCAGTATCAGAGTGGTACACCAATCAACCGCAATCGTAATTGAGCGTGTCGGTAAATTCAACCGTGTCCTAGAAACAGGTATCCACTTTGTAATCCCATTCTTTGAGAGAGCGGCGAGCAAGCCAATTAGCCTAAAAGAGCAAGTAAAGGACTTTAAGCCGCAACCAGTTATCACAAAAGATAATGTAACAATGCAAATCGACACCGTTGTGTACTATCAGGTTACCGACCCAAAACTTTACACATACGGCGTGGAATACCCAATTTACGCAATCGAGAACTTGACCGCCACTACTTTGCGTAACCTTGTCGGCGAACTCGAACTCGACAGCACCCTCACCTCTCGTGATACAATCAACAACAAAATGCGTATTGTCCTCGATGAGGCAACGGACGCTTGGGGTATCAAAATCAATCGTGTCGAACTCAAAAACATTCTCCCCCCAAAAGACATTCAACAGGCAATGGAAAAGCAAATGCGTGCCGAGCGTGAACGCCGTGAGGCTATTCTAAAAGCCGAGGGCGAAAAACGCAGTAATATCCTCGTTGCCGAGGGTGAGAAAGAGGCAGAGGTTCTCCGCGCAGAGGCAAAACGCCTAGCACTTATCAAAGAGGCAGAGGGTACAGCAGACGCTATCAAGTTGATTATTGACGCAAAACCTGACCAAGCATATCTAACTCTCAAAGGTTATGAGGCTCTCGCCGCAGTCGCTGACGGTCAAAGCACTAAATTGGTCGTACCAACCGACATCGCAAATATCACTAGCCTGCTAGCCACTCTAAAAGAGAGCGTAAGTCTCCCAGAACCAACCAAAAAGAAATCAGAAAAATAAATAAAAAGCCTCAAATTTGACTATCCTTAATTTAGGACAACATTCAAATTCGGGCTTTTTCTTAATTATGCAAACGCTCCTCCCTCCCAAATATTAAACAGTTTCCTCCCCGAATAATCAAAATCGCCACCCAATCACTTGAAAAATTTGCAAAAATTTACTATAATTATTCCAAAGCCCCTCGCAGAGTAAAACTACAAAGCGAAAAGGAGACCCCTATGCAGATGAAAGAATATTGGTGCCAGCATTTTGATTATGACGACACAAGAGTCATAGTCCTCGATTTTGACGGTGTACTGTACTCCGCCCCAACTTATGATTTGGAGTATGCAGATTATCTTGCCCGTATGGTTAGCATTTTGAGTATCGAAAACTGGTCTATCGGGGACGCACGCAAAGTCCTCGCCGCAAACAACATCATAGACTGCAAACTTTACGAACACCAAGATATTCGCAGTATTTGTGAGGATAAACTAGGTATACTAATCCGAGAATATGACGACTACCGCCTAGATAACCCCTTCTTTCCTCGCAAAAGCAAAATACGGACAATTTCGCCCGAAATCCTTAAAAGATTATCTCAACGAAGCAAACTAATCATAGTTTCAAACGACTCCCTCGCAGCAATCCAAAAAAAGGCAGAAATCCTAGGAATCGACCTCTCCGTATTTACCAACGCCTACACCCCCACACCATATGACGATACCGAGGCTTTTGATAAGCACGCTCGCTACCACCAAATCATCAATAATTATATTCTTCACGGCACCGAAATTTACGCTGTCGGCACAAATTACTACACCGACATCGCCCCACTGATTGACGAGTTCGGCGCTGGGCTGCTAGCAGACCCCACGAACTGCCACGATACTGAAATGTTTCTAGAAGACAAATTCCTAGGAGGTAAAAATGGTTTTGTGTAATAATCGAGTTTTTGCCCTTGTTTGGCGCATTTTGGGCTTTGTCATCACCACCACAGGGTTAACATTTCTATTTGTTTCGCCCAACGCCCCGCAAATGTGGGTGTATTTTACCATTCAAACCAATATTTTCGCCGCAATCTTGTTTGCCATTTTGATAATCAAAACCGCCATTCAAATCAAAACTGACGGCACAAAAGGCAACCCAGCCAACATCCACCCCGTCCTACATATCGGAATTGTGTTTTTTATCACAATCACAATGGTAGTCTATTGGACAATGCTGTCTTGGCAAGCATTCAGTATGGGCAATGGCGAGCCAAACCCGCTAGGACTCATCGGGAGTTACATCGTCCACGGACTCGCCCCTCTTTGGCTGCTTGTTGATTTTATACTATTTGTACCGCACAGCAAAATTAACTACCGTTCCGCCATTTGGTGGCTAATCTATCCAATCGCTTATACCCTGTTTGTCCTCGCCCACGCCGCAATTTTCGGCGAATTTTTGAACGGTTCTAGATTTCCATACTTCTTTATGGATATCGACAAACTCGGCTGGGCTTGCCTCCCAATCGCTATCGGAATGTACGCCTTTTTCTACGCACTCGGCTTGCTTTTTGTCTACATCGACAAAACCCTCGCCATTCATATCAAAGCCCGCAACATCGCCCAAGCAAATGACAAAAATCCAACCAAATAACTTCTCCTCACTAAACTTATTTAATAAAAAGCAAAGTAACAAGTCCTCCCCCACACAAAAAAATAAACGCAAAAATAAAACTATTGCAAATTTAACAATACAAAAAAATATAATAAACATATAAGACAACAGAAAGGCTAGCTATTTTGAAACTAGCGAAAAAGGACTTCAAATATCAAGTTGAAGTCCTTTTTTTGCAAAATAAAACCACCATGTGTAAAACAGATACTGCCTTTATTTCTGGGTCTTCCCTAAACTTTATATTTTCACTCTCTTTGCCAAAACTTTCAACTGCTTCAGCATATTCAAGTTCGACAACTCTTTCCTTATACTCTTTTGCAGTGTAGGTCACATAGCAATAACCTTTACACTTTAAATTCGGGTTGTTTTGAGCACATTCCGATCCTGCACCCAACACAAATGTAGCAATGTCAGCCATTGAATCAATAATTCCATGTTTATAATACACAATGTTTTCTGGCACAACAATTTCTTTAATGGTATAGTTTTACATAAAATCTCCTTTTTTTGCTTTTTCAATATATTTTTTTATCAGAGAGATTTGATGTTGTTTGTTTACAAGTTCAGACTTTAAATAGTAATATTCTTTGAATGTTTCAGCATCTAAATCATTTTTCAAAATCGTTTATTTTCCATAATTTGTTACCTTGTTCCATTTTACAATAAAATATATAAAAATTATTATACATTATAAATCTTTTGATAAATTTGTATTTTTATAACTTATAAGAATATGAGTTGGAGCAAATATAATAGCAAAAAATATTAGCAAAATGTTTAGTAACATTATTCCACTAAATATAAATATTATTGAAGGTATAATAGATAAAGCTAAAGACTTAATAAGCCTAGATTTTTTCCAAAAAACAATCCAGAATAAAAGATATAAGAATACTAGTGTAAAGTTTACAATTATATAAACCAATTTTGCATTGCTAAACCAAAAACTAAAATATGTGTATGGCACATTAAACATCATAAAAATAAAGCAACCATATCTACCCATCTGTTCTAATATTTCAACTATTTTATTTTTATAAAGGTTATTAAAACCATCTTTATTTGTTAAAGCAAACACTATATTAGGAATCATAATAAGAATTATAATAATTAAGCCTATAAAATTAAATATATCCATATTTTCTCTCCATTTGAATTTATGCTTTGGCTAATTTTATCACAAGAATTATAAATAATATATCATATAAATCAAAAACTTTTATAATTTTTTCATATTTATTTGAAAGATATGATTAAAAAAATAATACAAAGTCGCTAGTAATTTGTTATAATAAATTTAAGAGATACTTTGCACAACAAAGAGTGAAGTTTACAAAGTTGTAAAATCAAAAAACATATAGTAATTTATGAAGAATTAAGATTGTTATAATTAAGAAAATGGAGATAATAATGGCGTCAAGTAAAGAATATAGAGATTTTATTTTGGAACAATTGTCAGATTTAAGTCCCACTTGTAGGGCTATGATGGGAGAATATCTAATTTATGTTATTGGAGTTTATTTTGGTGGCATTTTTGATGACAGATTTTTAGTTAAAAAGACAAACTCAAATGCTAAGTATAAACTTTTACAAGAGATTCCCTATGATGGTGCAAAACTAATGTATTTAGTTGAAAATGTTGACGATAAAGATTATTTAAAGTGGTAGTATTAGACACTATAAAAGGATTAAAATGAGCAAATATAACAAGCTATGGGAATACATCAAAACTTGCAATGAAAAAGAAATGATTTTATCTTTTGAAGAAATTAAGGACATTTGTGGGATTGAAATTGATTTTTTACTATTTTAATTTTTACACTATTTTTGAGTATTTTTCGCTTATTTTTACTACCCCAAATAATTTCGATTTTTGGGGTTAATTTTTTATATTTTTCTGCCGATTTTATTTCTTATTCCAGTCCGCTGAATAAAAAGCCTTGTATCCACGATAAGCCTCAAACACATCAACCTTGCTCACGATTTCCCAAGGAGCATGCATATTCAACACAGGCACACCAGCGTCAATCACATCCATACCATATTTTGCCATAATGTACGCAATCGTACCACCACCGCCCTCATCTACACGCCCCATTTCGGTAGCCTGAAAAGCGACCTCATTCTTGTCCATAATATTCCTAATCTGTGCGATAAACTCAGGATTTGCGTCATTACTTCCCGACTTACCTCTCGACCCCGTAAACTTATTGAAGCTCAAACCTTTCGCAAAATGGGCGTCTGTCGCTGGATTAAAAGGTGCTGTGTAGTTAGGGTCAACCGCCGCCGTAACATCGCTAGACAGCATTTTTGACCTATTCAAGGCACGCCTCAACCCCAATTCACTATACTGCCCCGCCAAATTCATAATTTCAGCAACGCAATTTTCAAAATACTTGCTATGCATACCAGTCGCCCCAACACTGCCGATTTCCTCCTTGTCCACCAGCATACACATAGCCGAAAACTCAGGCGTCTCTGTCTCCAACACCGCCCTCAAAGCAGTATAGGCGCACACCCTATCATCTTGCCCGTACCCCATAATCATACTTCGGTCCAAGCCAAAATCTTTCGCCGCCCCAGCAGGCACAACCTCGATTTCAGCCGAGAAAAAGTCGTCTACACCAATTCCCCTACTTTTCAGTAACTCAACAACAAAAGCCTTGAATTTGTCCTTTTTCACGTCTTTATCACCGATATTCCCCGCAATCAAATTCAAATCTTCGCCCCTAATGTCCTTTTTGTCGTCCTTTTGTAGGTGTGGCAAAAGGTCAGTAAACCCGAGAACCACATCGTCCTCGCCAAATACCAAATCAATCTTGCTACCGTCCTTACGCACAATCACCCCATGCAGAGCCATTGGCTGCGCCGTCCACTGGTATTTCTTTATCCCACCATAGTAATGTGTGTCCAGCATACAGAAACCTTGACTCTCATACAGCGGTTGCGCCTTGATATCAATTCTCGGCGAGTCGATATGCGCCCCCACAATATTTACCCCTTTTTCGATAGGCTGCTTGCCCACAACAAACAAAACGACCGCCTTGTCCATATTCACAGCGTAAACTTTGTCGCCCTCACGCAACTTTTCGCCCCTCTCGATTAGCGTATTTAGGTTACGATAACCGTATTTTTCCGCCTCGCTAACCGCAAACTTTACGCACTCACGCTCCGTCTTGTGCATACTCAAAAACTCTCTATACCCCGAGCAAAAATCTTCCACAGGCTTGCGAGCCTTGCCCGAGTATTTTTCCCAAATGTTAGTTTCCATATTTTAGCCCCCTTTTTATCTCTATTATACAATCAAAAAGCACGCAAAAGCAAACCATTTTGCCCGACTTTTTTGATTTGTTTCAAAAATTTTTGTTTTTTGTTGACTTATTCCCCCTTAAAATATAAAATAATATAGACAAAAATAAAAGGTGGTGCAACTTGTCAAAGAGAACTCGGGTAATAATAACCAGCATTGTAATGATTATTTTTTCGCTTGGCGTTTGTGGCTTCTTTGGTGGCGGTTCTTTTCTCTGCGACTTGGCTTTTAGCACCGATAATACTATATTTTCGACAATTTCCACCAAAAATCAGTCCAAAAACCCGACTATTCAGCAGGTCGAATGGCTTGAACATGAGTCAAGTTACACCAACGCCTACATTCGCAGCACAACGGACGGAATAGATTTGCACGCCCTCTCAATCACCAACCCAAATACGACAAATAATTGGGTAATTATGGTGCACGGCTACCGCAGCAGCCCTTGGCGAGTTAGCGACTATGCATTCAATTACTATAATTTGGGCTACAATGTCCTGCTTCCCGCCCTCCGTGGCACGCTCGAAACGGGCGGCAAATGGATAACTTTCGGATTGTACGAGCACCTAGATGTTTGCGACTGGATTGATTTTTTGGTCGAGCAAAACCCGTCTTGCCGTATAATTTTGCACGGCGTATCGATGGGCGCAGCAACCGTTATGCAGACCGCTGGCGAGGATTTACCCGATAATGTCCGCCTAGTTATCGAGGACTCGGGATACACGTCCCTTGCCGCCGAATTTACATACCTAATCAACCACTTCGCCTACACTCCGAGTTTTCCCGCCCTCCATTCGGTTGATTTGATGATTCAGAAAAAAGCAGGCTTCGCAATAGGCGATATCGACTGTATCGAGAGTCTAAAAAAGGCGACTCTGCCAATCTACTTTATCCACGGCGATGCGGATATATTCGTGCCATATTTTATGCACGAGCAACTCTATTCGAGTTATACCCACGCAAAAGACAAGTTGGTCATCAACAAATCAACCCATATCCACGGCAGCACTGTTGATGCCGAGAAATATTGGGGCGGTATCACCAACTTTATCGCCACATACTTTTGACACACTCACAACACCCCACCTCAGGGTGTTTTTTTATGCAATTCTTTGCATAAGTTGCCGATTATTCATATTGACAAAAACACCTTTTCATAATATAATAATAAAAAATAAAAGGAACGGGATATTATGGCAGAAATCAAATCATTCAGAAACGCTTCAATCAAAATTGACAAGGAGAAAGGACTCTACACAGGAGAGGCAATCAATAGTTTGATTTCCCCCACTCCCGAAGGCTACGGCACAGCGAGTTTAGCAAACAACAAAATTACTCTGACAGGGCAATTCAAGAACGGTAGTTTTGTGAATGGCGATGCCCAAAATGTTACCACCAAGTATCATGGTAGTTTCGATAATTTCAACTGGCTCGGCGGCAGCGATGGCGTCATCGAATATGCAAACGAAAACTACATCAAGGGTGGTATAAACCCGATTTCCAAAAAATTGGAAATTACCGATATGTTACTTACAGACAACTCTCAATTTCACGATTCACTCCGAGCAAAGCATGTCCATGAAAAGGACGGTAAAGTTCGCCTTTTAGGTACGCAAACTCTCCCTAACGGCAGCACAATTACAGGGATATTCGAGTGTGGCGGAATTAAGACAAATGTTTTGAGTATTAGCCACACGCTTCCACAATTCTATTGCACCCAAGGTCAATGCCACATAATCATTCAGGACGATGACACCCAAAAGGTCGAAATTTCTGGCAACTACCTAAGAGATGATTCGACCCAGCAAATTACAATCGATGGCGTATACACCTTAAACAATAGGATTGACGGCACAAATTTGGTTTGTAGCGGCGTGTTTGATTTCGAGAGGTTTTCGGGCAATGATTCCAAAACCTATATAAGCGAGAAATTCGGCGATATCAGAATTTCTAATGATTTGGGTTATAACATAAATCTCGTTTTGAGAGCGGGGGGCAAAATCAAACTCAAGACCCCAAACGGCTCTTTTACGGGCGCAAAAGCCAATCTAATCCAAGACAATGGCCATCTTGTGTCAACATATAACGGCACAATGACCAACAAAAATCATACTTTGACAACAAGTGGCACTTTTGATAACAATCTCGTCCTACTTAATGGCGAAATCAAAGCCAAAACAGACTCAGAAATCATCAACTTTGCTTTTGATAGATTAAAGATTAATCACATTTCAAAAAATAACCTAAATTACAGCGGCGAAATGAGAGGAACATATCTCAACAAAAACGAGAGTTTGGAGGGGTTGTTTACCACTAATTTTAACCTAGAATTAGACAAATGCAACTTGGCTAAAAAGGCTGAATTAAATGCTAAACCAACTCAAATTTGTGGTAAAATTCAACACCACACCGAGAGCGGAGCGTTTTTTGAAGGCGAATTACTATCAATGGAGCAACGCAACAATGATAATAATCTTCCCCAATTTGTCAGGAACCCAGCATTTAGCGAAATTTACACAGGTAACTACTATCTACTAAACGACCAAAAGGAATACATTTTTAACAAAAGCGGAGTATTTAGCGAGAATTATCAGCACGAATACGGCAAAACATATATGCAGAACGCTTTGGGGAAACCCTATACATTCACTGGCGAGTACGATAGAGAAACAGGTTTCAGAGGAACGCTCTCAAACCCAGAAAATAATGATTACCAGAGCGGAGAGTTTGATAGTGAATTAGAATTTGTATCAGGTAAATTCCGCAAACACTACCACAACTCGGCAATATTTGAGGGCGAAACTTCTGACCTGCAAAACGCTACTGGAATCCTCTCTCGCAAGGGCGATTTTGTGCAAAAAGGAAAATTTGAGATTGATGGCGAAATGTACCCAACATTAATTAGCGGAGACGTTTTGGTATACTTTGATGACGAGGAGAAAACCTACTGCGAGGGTAAATTCGACCTTAACGGAATCAAACTTTCCAACCTAGATAACCTCCCACTTTTTGGCGATAATACCTATCTACTCAATTTCAAAAACAAAAGATACCCGCAAGGTGAGCCTATTGTTAGCAAAGATTTGACCGAAGCATATACTCAGTTTTTACTAATTGCGAAATTTTGCAAAGAGGATATCGAAACTCTTGATAGCGAACTTGCGTCTACTACTCCTACGCAAGAAAAGGTACAGCAAGACGCAAAACCTTTGCAAGAGGTAGAAAATTCAACTCAAACAGCCGAGCAAATTATCAACAAATATACTCAAAAAGTAGAACAAACCCAACAAAACACACAAGAATCAGAGCAACAAAGTACCGAAACATCAGCCAAATTTACTGATATGATAGATATTGCTGGTAAAATAATCGACACAAGAAAAACAGACACACAGCCATTTGATATGGCAGCTGCTCAAAATCTAATGTCAAAATTGACAAACCCAAACAAAGAGCCATCGCAAAATAAAGAATAATAAATAGCAAAAAAATACAAGTTAAATAGGTAAAATACAATTTTTACCTATTTTTTGTTATTTTTCGATTATTTATTATATAGTAAATTTTCAATTATTTCTTGCATATTTTATTGTGTTTTTTATAAAAGAAAAAGGTTCGAGTTTTTTACTCGAACCCGCAAGTTAATACTTGCTTCTAAAGAAGAAAGGAATGTTTTACTATGAAAAAAGTAAAAGAATAGTCTTTTTGTTTTTTTTATTTATATGGCGCAGAAAACTAACTGCGCCACTTTTTAGTTTTGCAATTCTAGTTCGGTATATCTCCACAGAGCGGTACGATTGCGAGGGTCAACCGCAAATTTGCTAGGCTCGGTAGGCTTCTTGTTTTGGTACAGCACCACATTTGGGGGCAACCTTTCAGCCAAGCACAAGTACATTGTCGTCTCAATTCCCTGCTCGATAGTTTTGCCCTTTTTCTTACCAAACTTTGCAAAGAAAGCCTTTAACCCTCTTGCATTTTTGGTACGCAAATCGGTAGCAACCCTCCCAGGGTTCACACAATAAGCGTGCAAATCATCACGGTCAGAATATTTGTGGTCATATTCGAGAGCAAACATCAAGTCCGCCAACTTCGTTTGGTTATAAACCTCATCATTCGATTTGGTCGTCAACGCGCGAACATTACGCCAGTCAATCTTGGTTTTGCTAGCGGCGTCATTAGTAACAGTAATCACTCTCGCATCACGGCTAGCGTCCAGTAGCGGCTGCAACTCCTTGGTTAGCAAAAACGCAGACAAGTAGTTTGTCGCCCACATCAACTCGTGATTTTCGTATGTAACCTTGTGGATATTGGTCTGCACGCCCGCATTGTGAATAATTACATCAATAGAATCACGATTGATTTCAAATAATTTCTGTTTAATCTCGTCAGCCAAAATGCGAACCTGCCCCATTAGGCTCAAATCCGCCACAAAAAAGTACAACTTTGCGTCAGGACACTCCGCCAAAATATCATTGCGGGCATCTCTACACGCGCTCGGACGCCTACCCACAGCAAAAACAATTTGCCCCAGTTTTGACAAATTTTTTGCCATAGCCAGCCCCAAGCCGCTTGTCGCACCAGTTACTACCACGATTTTTTGCTTTGTCGTGTTTTTGGTCTTGACTATCGGCTTGCTAGATTTCTCTCCAAAAGGCACTTCTGGATTGTGAGGACGAGAGATATTTAGCCCTTGTTTTTCCATTACAGGCTCAAATACGTCTTCATACTGCTGCACTTTTTCGTCATAAGTGAGCAACTGCTCCTCCTTAAAGTGTTTTGCAGGAATTACAGTCGACTTTGTAGCAATTTTCGGCGCATTCACATCACGAATACTTCTCTTTTCTATTGGCTCGATAGCGTCCGTATTTTCCACCAAATCATCAGCCACAACCTCGTCATCGTACGAATTTGTATTTACGACCATTTTCTCATCATCATCAAACAATTCGTCCACATCGTCAAAACTCGTCTTGCTAATCGGTGCAACAAAATCGCCCTCAACGATTTCGGTAGCCCTTGGGTTAGACTGCATAGCCACCTCATTGGCATTTTGAATCAACTTTTCATCAACCAAATCAGTGTCCTTGCGAGGACGCCCACGCCCCCTCTTTGGCTTGTTGAGTTCCGCCTCATCTACCTCTTTGCGAGGTCTACCACGAGGTCTTTTTTCTTTGTTCAATTCCGTGGTATCAACTTCCTTGCGAGGCCTACCACGAGGACGCTTTACTTTAGGTTCCAAATCAATTGGATACTTCCTAGGACGCCCCCTCCCTTTCTTCATTTCTTCTTCCATAATTTCCCCTATTTATTTTTTACTATGCATAATTATTTGCCAAATCAACGACTTCTTGAATGGTCATTTTTTTCAAATTTTCCTTGATATTCGTTCCATCAACCAACTCTGCGTCAATCAAATCTTGAATTGTTAAATTTTCTTTAACCGTCATCTGATTGACTGTACCCAGGGTCAAATTATCATAATTTGATATCAAAGTATCTATAAATTCAAAATTTTAGGCTTGTTCTCGCCAATTACCGTACTCAATTTTATGTCGTTGATTTTTGCAAACACATCATTAATCAACATACTGCCTTGCCCGTCTGTCGTTTCCATTCCGTACAACTCTTTGAGAATTGCAGACATACTCTCTTTATACTCGCCAAACACATCTTTCAGCATAAGCGAGTCAACCACGCCCTGAATAGCCCCACTTGGGTTAGCAGTTGTTGTCGCATTACCCAGAAGTTGCGCCATACTAATGCCCGCCATTTTCGCCAAAATTCCGTTAGCACTCGCCGTATCAATTTCTAGGAACTCACCCAAAGTAACATCTGTTGTAGTCCCATCCACCGTTTTGGTTGTCAACGCATTCTTGATAGCATTTACGGCAGAATTACCCATAAGGTCGCCGAGGCTAACATTTGCGAGCAAACTTACAAACCCAGTCGCCTCACTCAAATTCATCATTTGCCCCAAAGTCTTGGTGCTGATTGCGTCCGTTATAGCCGAACTGCCATTCGTAAATAAATCGCCAACCTGTATTGCCATAACCGTCTTGATAATCTCGTTTGCGTCCGTAGGTACAGCCCCAAGCAGTGTTTCTAGTGTTTCCGTAGACGCCTTCAATTTCTCGTTAATTGCGTCCGCTGGGCGGTCGAGCAAATCTTGAATAGTTACTTCCTTGATTATGTCAAAAATTCCGCCCGCGTTGTCGCCCACCATATCGCCCAAAGTGCCAAATTCAGCGAGCAGCGTGTCCACCGCATTGTCGCTATCCTTGATAGCAGAAATCGTCAGTCCCGCAATCTTGGCAACAGGGGTAATATAGTCCGCACCACCGAGCAAGTCCTGAATATTTGCCTCGTTAATTTTTGTCGCATAGTCTGCCGCAGTTGCGTCCTTGATTAGTTGCACATAGCCGTCATACTTTGACCAGTCAACCGCACTTTCCCCACTATTTGGGTCAGTAACCGCAGTCGCAAAAGTAACTCCCTCTATATGGCTCAAAAACTCCTCAACTGTTACAGTAGTACTGTACTTACTCCCAATTTTTATCAAATCAACTTCATCAAAAATTTGATTGAGTTTCAACCCCAAAATCGTTTCCTTTACCTTTGCAAGTTTCAGAGTCTTATCCAAATTCTTGTATTGTGATTTGTTAAAGTAAGCATTTTGTGCAGCCGTGTCGCCCGCAACCACGGTATTTAGTTCCACAAACTCGCCCAATTCTAGCGTTGCGATATAGTCGCCAAGTTTGTCAACCTTTGTCGCTTTGAACTCCTCTGTGTTTAGGAAATCATATCCCGACAAATCCACCATTTTGAGCAGCACTTCGCCCGTGATTTTGCTCGTTATATTTTCGATTGAAATATCGTTAATTTTGAGGGTACGCAATTCAGCATAAATATCCTCCTCGCCCTCCTCAGGTTTAGGTAGCCAGTCCGCACCGATTGCGTCCAAAGCCATCTGCACCGTCAAATTATCGTTACTGAAATATTCTGGGACTTTTTCGAGTGCTTGATTGATTGTCAACTCACTCAAAGTTTTCATATTAGGGGCTTCATCCGTCCCAACATTATAAAATTTGTCCGTCAAAGCAGGGTAGCCCAAATCTGTCAAAATCGTAGTCCCCGCAGTGTCCACAACTTGCCCGATTGTAATGTGGTCATATAATTTAGGTAGCACAGCCTCCACAAAATCGTTCAAATTGTTTACAATATCTTGAACCCGAAATTCCTTGACCTTTTTGGTCTCACCCAAGAAAGTAATCTCGTCCTCGTACGTTTCTTTTAGGCTCAAACTCGTACCAGGAATAGTGTCTGGCAACTCCAACTTAAACTCGGTATTTAGAGTTTCTAGTGAAGCATTGACCAGCCTATCCTTTTTGGCGAACAAGTCTTTGAGCGCAAGTCCCTTGATATCGCCCTCGACAGGAATAGTTATACCTATCAAATTTTCAACTTTCTGAATACTCATATTGTAATATAGATACAAGCCCGTCCCCACAACCACTACAATCATCAGCACAAAAGCGAAAATAAATCCCAGCAAAAATGTACCGCAACCGCCCCGTTTCTTAACCTTGACAGTTACAGTCGGGGTAGCAGTACCGTCTGCCTTAATCATATCCTTTTCTTCTTTTTCCGACATCCAAACCTCTCCCATTTCTATATAAATAATTATATATTATTTAATAGAAAAAAAGCAACTAATTAAAATTATTTTTTTGATATTTTATTTTATTTTTTGCAAATTATCAAAAATTAATCTAAAAATGCCAAAAAATCGAGAAAAAATCAGTACTATTTTAGACATCGAACCACGATTTTCCGTCCTCAACATCTACAACGAGCGGCACATTCAGTTTAATCACATTTTCCATCTTATCTTTCAGAATTGCACGGACTTCCGCTACCTCGTTTTCAGGCGTATCAATAATCAACTCGTCGTGAACTTGTAGCACCATTTTGGCTTTTAGCCCACGCTTTTTGATTTCACTATCCACCGCCAGCATCGCCATTTTAATAATATCGCTAGCCGAACCTTGCAGCGGCATATTCATAGCGGCACGCTCCACAAACTTAGCCTCACGCCCCGTAACTCCGCTCTCGAAATTACGAATACGCCCCAAAAGCGTGGTAACTTTCCCCGTACGCTTGTACTGTTCCACGCTGCTATCCAAAAACTGCTTGATAGTCGGATAGGTCAAGAAATATCGCTCGATATATTGCCTAGCCTCATAAGGAGTAATTCCGATATTTTGAGCCAGCCCGTATGGCGAAATCCCGTAAATAATACCAAAGTTCACCGCCTTGGCACTGCGGCGCATATGGTCAGTTACCATATCAAGAGGCACGCCAAAAATCTGACTCGCAGTAATAGTATGTATATCTCGCCCCTCCTTGTACGCCTGCACCAGCACCTTATCTTGGGAATAGTGAGCAAGTAGTCGTAACTCGATTTGACTATAATCGGCACTAACGAGCCTACACCCCTCGCTCGCAACAAACATTTTGCGTAATTCCTTGCCCTCGTCCGTCCTAACAGGGATATTTTGCAAATTCGGCTCGTTGCTGCTGAGTCGCCCCGTAACTGCAATCGTTTGGTTAAACTGCGTGTGAATCTTGCCGTCCTCACCAATATAGTTATACATATTCTCTATGTAAGTATTATATAATTTCGCAATAGAGCGGTATCTCAAAATTTTCTCAATGATAGGGTGTAAGCCTTTTAGCGACTCCAAAACCTCAACATTTGTCGACATTTTTTTGTTTTTTGACGAATCCAAATTCAGCACATTAAACAGCACATTAGCCAACTGTTTTGGACTATTTACATTAAACTCGCAACCAGCCAAATCGCAAATTTCCTGACGCAATGCCTCAATCTCGTTACGGTATTTTGGCTCTAATTCGGATAAAACATTTGTATCAATTGTAATTCCATTTCGCTCCATCTCGTACAACACACGCACGAGCGGAAGTTCCAAATCAAAATATAGTTTTTCTAACCCTTTCTTTATTAAGCCTGCTTTAGCTTTTTCCCAAGCAAGGAAATTCATCGCCGCATAATTCTCATGAGGCAACCCCAAAAAGTCCAGCATATGCGTTGGGTCATCAACCTTAATATTGCTATTTATCAAATATGTTGCCAAAGGGACATCATACTCCACCCCTCGAATTTGCACCCCGATTGGCTCACACTTTCGATATAAATCTTTGAGCGAATATGTCAAAATCGTCTTATCATCGCCAATCAAAAAATCCCGCAACTCATTGAGTACCATTGTTGCACTAACACCAATCAATTCAATTCTATAATTCTTGTCCGCAGTAAAAGCAAATTCAAAAAACTTGTCATTATTAAATATGGAAATTGCTTTTTTGTCTCTGTTTTCTCCTGCGATATCAGCGATTTGAGACAAATTGACTATCTGCGATTCGCAACTAATTTGTGGTAACACCTCACTCTCCGCTCCAAAAAGCTCTTGCCTACGAGTGATACTACGGAACTCATACTCATTGCAAAAATCATAGACCGCCGCCCCCCAAGGAAACTTAGTCGCCATATCTTCTAGTCGCTCTGTCAAGTCCACATCGCACCTAATTGTCGCAAGGTCATAACTCAAATAGCACAAATCTCTGCCGTCAATCAACTTATCCTTTAATTTTCCCTTAATCTCGCCAATATGGTCATACAAATTTGCGATAGTTTGGTACTCTGTTAGCAATCCAATAGCCGTTTTTTCGCCCACGCCCGGCACTCCTGGTATATTATCCGAAGCATCGCCCATCAACGCTTTTAGGTCAATAATCTGACTAGGGACTAGCCCCCACTCCTCTCTAAAAGTCTGCTCATTCATTACAGCAATATCGCTCAAACCCTTTTTTGTCAACCAAACCTCGGTGCTATCATTAATCAACTGCAAAGAATCACGGTCGCCAGTAACCACGATTTTTTGAACATTCTCAAACTTGCGAGTAAGCGTACCAATAATATCGTCCGCCTCGATTTCCTTTTTCTCAATCATCGTAATGCCCATAGTTTTGAGCATTTGTTTAAGAATTGGCATTTGGATAGCCAAGTCCTCTGGCATACCCTTTCTAGTCGCCTTGTACTCCGAATACAAATCGTTCCTAAAAGTATGCCGCCCAGCATCAAAAGCCACACAAATATACTTGGGTTTATTATCAACAAACATACGAGCCAAGATATTAGCCACCCCGTAAACAGCATTACAGTTTACCCCCTCCGAATTAAATAAAGGCGGCATTGCATAAAACGCCCTATTTACCAAACTATTACCATCAATTATCACTAATTTTTCCATATTTTTGACCTATTTATCTCACCATTTGTGAGTCCTTTATCGATTCATCATTCTTGACTTCGGCTTTTTCGTCCGCCTTGCTTTCACTACTTTTATAAGCCCCTATCTCCACAGGCTTTTGTTTGCCAAGTATTGGTAAAGTTACCGCCTCATTTTTGCTAACTTTATTTACCGCACTTTGTAAATTATTTCCTTTTCCTTTGCCTAATTTTTCGGATAAAATATCGGTAAATTCCGCCTTTTCATTCAAACTCATTTCTACATAATTTTTTAGATTGTTTATCAAATTATCGATATTGGTAGCCAGAGCCAACTTACCACAAAAATCTCGCAATCCTCCCCCACTTTGCGAATTGTTTAGCATAGAAATAGCATACTGTTTTTTACAAAAATCAACACATTTCTCGTATTTTTCTGCTATTCTTTCAACTTTTTGTGTAGTAAAAATTCCTTTAGTCCTGGGCACATAAGTATTACCAACAACACTATGTACATAATCAGCAAACAAAGACTTAAAAATCTCGGTAGACTCCAAGACTTCATTGTCCTTCGCCTCGCCACCAAAGTGCTGCCTAGTCAACTCATTTCCCGAAATACTATTCCATAAACCAACCAAAGCATAAGCGGAATAATAGGTTACACTATTCTGCATTTTCTCCAAAAACTGTGCCTTGTCAACCCCTCTAAATCCCGCATTATCCGAAAAGTAGATTTCATTTTCAATGCAGTCCATCGCAATATTTTCTACCACACCTTCCTCCAAATATTGCATTGCCGCATTACGCCACAAAAGCCCGCTACTACGCCCTTGTTTATCCACTTCGTAGCCATAAACTGGATTTTTGCCGCCGAAACACACTATCTGCTTTTTATCAGAAAGTTCGGGCAAAACTCCTCGCAAAAGCCCAGCGCTAACACTATCCAACTCAAACGCCGTACGCTTAACCAAAGCATGCCCCATTTCATGATAAACAGTCCTATGATACCGCATAACATTATACAAGGAATTAACCCTCACCTCTTGCGAGTTCTTTTGTAGCGGTACTTTCACAGTTACCACCTCTCGATTGACATTGTGCGAAGTTGCATTTGGCGTGTAAGTTCTAGCAGTCAAATTCGCTAACCTTGAATTAAAAAACCTAATTCGAGCGTAGTTAAGCCCCGTTGGCGCTTTTCTATAATCAATTCCAGACACCCCACCAGCATTATCGACCACATTAAAAGGATTAATATTTACCATACCGAACTGCTGCGCATTCCGCATACGCACCTCAGTCCACCCACGAGAATTTGGTTTTTTGACATATCCGTTCTTAATTTTCAAATCAATATTGCGAAATCTGTCAAACACCTCCTTCTCCGTTTCAAATTCTCTGCAATACTCATAGACAATACTTGCCTGCTCCGCATATGCAGAAAATTGCTTTCTCATTTGCTTTTCATTTGCTAGGAACTTTTTCTCACGATTCGATAAAACAGCCATAATACACCCTCTCTATTTTTTGCTTCGTTGAGATTTCTTTAACGGTTTATCCTCATCGTTCCACGGGTCAAAATCTATATTTTCTCTGTCAATTTCCTCCGCCTCATCGTCTAGCACCTGCATAACCTTTTCACTCGGAAACTCGATCGCCTTGGTTTCATTCTCAATAGGGAAATCTCGCCCCAAAAATCTGTTGCGCACAGGTTCTAGCCACGCCTGCTTTTCATAATAACCGTCCGCCATTTCGTTGATTTTTTGAGCGAATTGGTAAGCACGAGCATTAAACTCCCCTTGATAAGTAAACCTCTCTGGCTCGACCGCCAACTCCTCAACCTTGCCCGCAGTTACCTTGTACCACGTATCAGGCACAGTATTCTCATACGACCACTCCGTACAAGTTACAATTGTGTCAAAATGGCTGCAATACTCCATCAGTTTACGCCTGCGGTCAAAATCCAATTCAGACAAAACATCATCGAGTAGCAATACAGGCTTCTCGCCATAGAACTTGTGATAGATAAATATCTCTGCAATTTTGAGTGCCAACGTAGCCGTCCGCTGTTGCCCCAAACTCCCCTCATTTCGCAGATTGATATACTCCATCTCCTCGGCGTCCTTACCCAATTTCTTGTCCTCACTGCGTAAATATGCCAGCCTAATATCAAAGTCGTCCAAATGCGGCCCAACCGAACTCGTATGCGTCAGCACGTCCTTGACATAGTTTAAGCGAACTTTCCTATAATATTCGTCCGCCAAAGATTTGATATGAATTTGCTCCAACCTATCACAGAAACTGCGATACGTAATTTTGAGCGTTTCGCTATTGTCCGTCAAAATCCTCATAACCACATCTACGACTTTTTGCAGAGTTTTGATAAATCCGTGTCGTCTCAACATTATCCGCAAACTATATTTTACTATTTGTGAGTCCCATGGGTCAAGCGAATGGTCGTAATTATTTGCCATTTTTATTCCACGAAGCAAAGTATTACGCTGTTTTATGCAATGTTGCAGGTTTTTTAGGTCGCTCATATAATTTTTGCTCACCTGACAATTAATAATATCCATAAAGCGTCTGCGATACTGTGGGCCGCCCCGCACAATATTAATCTCATCAGGACTAAAATATACACAAGCAAAATTCCCAACAATCTCACTAATCTTGCCACTGGGCATACCGTCCAAAATCACCGTCTTGCCTTTTGTGGTGCTCAAATGAACGCCGACATTGCGAGTAATGCCCGCACGCTTGTATTCGAGCGAAACCTGACTAGCCCCCTTGCCTTTGGTAATCAAAATCCCGTCCTGTCTAGTCCTAGGGCTACGACCTATGCTACACATATATAGCGCCTCTAATATGTTTGTTTTGCCCGCACCATTCTGCCCCGAAATAACAGTCAACCCAGAACGCAAGGGTAATTCCAAATCCCCAAAGTTTCTAAAATTTTTCAAAACAAGTTTCTCTGCTTGCATAATTTTCTCCGCCTACCCGTAGTTCTCTCCCCATTTCTTTAGCCACCATTATAGCAGACAAAAGAGAAAAAAGCAACTGTTTTTGTCAAATTTATAAAACAAATTTTCGATAATATTTTTTTAGTATTTTCTACCGAATTTTTATATTAATTTTTTTGCCTTATATTCCCCACTCTCGCACGCACACACACGCAAATCCTCTTATCCCACTGTTATACGCCGTTAATCAAAATAAAAAAATCTCCATAAAAATGATGACTACAAAAATTAATAAATACGAATTTTGCCTTTTATAAATTAACTTTTTGTCAATAATTTTTACGAGGTATTGATATGGAAATTTTCTCAATTTATAGTTATGCAATAAATGCTGCCGAAAAATTATCACAATTTTTATTATCCAAATTTTCTACCCCGCCAGTACTACTTTGCCTAGGAACGGATAGAATGCTCGCAGACTGTCTAGGCGCAATGGTCGCAACCGACCTGCGTAATGCTGATTACCCCAATTATATATACGGTGGACTCGCCGCACCAATCACGCATCAGTCCGCCCAATTTTGCCACGATTTTATCCACACTATGCACCCTACATCCCCACTCATAATAATTGACAGTATGGCGACAACAGAGCAAGCACGATTAGGCCACATATCAATTAATTCAACCTATGTAGGAGCGATAAATTCACTCGACCTGCACGCCAACCTATTTATCTACGGCATAAGTTCTTTGCTACGAAACAATCGCCTATGCGCCGCTCGATTAAATAATATTTTTAGTCTCAATTCCGCAATTTCAGACGGCATAAAAAAATTCACAAAAAATATCCAAAAAATAAACAAAAATTATCCACAACAAATTTGCCTTTCAAAAAATTAAATTTATTTTTTGTTATTTTTTATGACAAATTACCAACAAAAAAGTTATCCACTGAGGATAACTTCCTTTTTATTTTATTTATGTAATTATTTTGTTATTTTTTAGCATTTTTCTATTTCGGCATATTTTTCGGAAAGAGCCGCAGAATTTCGCATCTTGTTCCAAACTTCATAACGCTCCGCCTCACTCAAATCACTATAAACGACAGGATTATTTAACACTTCGCCACGGCTATTATATATATATCTATCTTTGAAGTTGTTATAAACAAGCTTACTCACATCATCATTTAGAGCAGCGCAATCACTCATAATCACACCGCTGATAAACATACTAGGAATACCAAAAGTGTACATCTTGTGTTGCATATATTCATCTTCGGACATCTCTTTTACCTTGTCTGTTGCCACATACTCCTCAAACTCTTTTCCACGAGTTTCCAATACAAGGCCAAAAGTCCCCAACTCATATAATAGAGGAGCGATTTCCTCATACGACATAGCATCATTACCGACAACATAATCAAGCGTTCCCAAGCCTGTGGCTTGCACATCATACCTAGTTAGAGTCGCTCCTATTTTGCTGAGGTTAAAGTGCGGATTAGGGATATGCAATTCAGGGAAACTATTCATAATCGGATTATTTCGCTCCGCCCACTCACGATATCCTATACTCTTTTTCATTTCTAGCACGCTGACACAATTATTGATTAGTTTAGGATTGTACTCGTCCAACACATAGGAATCAGCATTTGTAACAATTCCCTCTCTTGCAATACTCGACAAACTTTTTGCAATCGGCACAACAGTACGGTTCTTATCGCAGAAACTCATTATCCCGAGGTTTACAAAATGTATTGACTGCCCTTTTTTGAGTATCAACTTTCCATCCTTTCTACCATCACGAGGCAAAATAGGAGATTTTCCAAGCCTTTCATAGAACCTTTTGGCACGCAATTTTAATCTTGCCGTATCCTCTATATTATCTTTCGATACAGCGAGTACCCTATTTATTCCATTTGTCCCGACTGTCAAGGTTGGCTGCTCTGCCGCAAAATAATATCTGTGCGACTGGCTCATACCTTCTATCATTTTGTTACTTTTTTCAATAATGCTTTCGAATGAAATCTGTATGCCTTTTTGTTTACTAATCGCAACATCTCCATTATCAACCATAATACACCTCTCTACCCTTTATACCCAGAACGAATTTCAATCTTTTCACGAGTCGCTAATTGCCCACTTTCCAAATCGCATAATAACTGCTGCTTCATTTCAGTAGGCACTAGATTAATGTCCTTAATTTTCCCTAACTCAACAAGAACAGGACTATAATCACCTCCGACCCGATCCTCACGATATTCTTCTGCATCGGTTTTACTCACTTCACCCCCAACCCAATCTACAACAAAAACACCTTGACGGCGAAAATCTACCAAATCATAAATTAGCTTTTGCGGAACAATATCAATATTCAATTCTTCTTTAATCTCACGCACCACACAATCAATATCACTCTCGCCCTTTTCCAATTTCCCACCAGGCAATACAAAGTAGTGTTTCCCATTATTCCAGCGTTCTATTAGAGCAATCTTTTTATCCTTAATTACAACCGCTCTAAAACCAGTATATTCCATACCTTTGCCTCCTCTTAAATTTTACAATATCATTTTATCACAAAATTTTGAGTTTTGCACAAATTCTACGAAACTTAATAATATTATTTTTATTTTTTTGTATTTTTGAAATATTTTTTTAATTTATTTTTTCTTTTTTTACACAATACAGAGAGAGCGAAAGGTTATCCACAGAGGATAACTTTTCGCTCTCTATATTTATGAAACAATAAATGATACAAATTCAAAAAATCGATATTATGTA